>Ga0210044_10002195_pt1 | contig 29243 bp, 33 predicted proteins | sample CryGey13umfilter_2_FD_183959 | JGI IMG/M metagenome (GOLD analysis project Ga0210044, IMG submission 183959) | Groundwater microbial communities from aquifer in Utah, USA - Crystal Geyser 4/9/14 3 um filter (SPAdes) (version 2) | ecosystem: Environmental > Aquatic > Deep subsurface >... | reverse complement strand
ATTCAGCTGGACACCGCAAAAGAAGACACGCTGCTCAGCATCTTGCCGCAACAATTTCCGTCCATCTCCATGGTCAAGGTCAAGGAGATTGCCGCGCAGATTGGCGATATTTTGGACCAGATGGCAACAGCCATTGCCGCCGCTGCCTCGATCGCTTTCTTCTCCGGCATTGCAGTTCTGATCGGTGCCATCGCCGCATCGCGTCAGGCCCGGGTCTATGACAGCGTGATTCTGAAATTGCTGGGTGCGACCCGGTCACAAATATTGACGGTCCAGGCGGTTGAATATGCGCTGCTGGCATTTCTGTTATCGTTAGTGGCTCTTGGCCTCGGCCTGTTTGCGGGCTGGTTCGTGATCACCCAGATTTTCGAATTTACCTGGCAACCGGATTGGGGAATTGTCCTGCTGACGCTGGGTATTGGCGCGGTCGCTACTTTGGGTATTGGTCTGCTAGGCTCTATCCCGGTGCTCTCCGCCAAACCGGCGCGGGCTTTGCGAGAGCTATAGATTTTACCGTTAACACTAAGCCTGTCGAAGTAAGCCGATGGCCCTGAAATGTACTTCGACACGCTCGGGACGAACCGGTCATGATTCTCTAATTCTGATCCCCGGCCAACCGCACCGCGACAGGTGCGGACAGAAATAGTTGCGAGAGATGATAAAAAATCAGCGGGAGAATGACCAGGCCAGCGCGCTCGGGCGAGAAGAGGATCGCCGCCAGTGGCGCACCAATGGCAACGCTCTTTTGGGCGCCCGAGAATAGCAAGGTTTTCCTGTCTGCGCGGACAAAGCCCATCAAGCCCCCGAGTAGCCATGTGCCGCCAAAGGCGAGTCCAAGCCAGAGCAAAAGCGCAGCAGCCAGCCAGAGAAATTCGGCGCCGCTCACCCGGCTCCACATCCCGGCAATGATCGCTGCGGAAAAAGATACATAGACAGCCAAGGCGATCGCTCCGCGATCAATCCAGCCCGCGAGGTCCTTGTGCTGCATCACCAATGGCCGCAGCCATCTCTGAAAGACTTGGCCGAGAACGAATGGCAGCACCAATATTGCTGCCAGCTTGATGATCGTATCGGTGGTTATCTGGACACCGGCTGCACTAGCAAGCAACGCGAACAGCAGCGGCGACAGAAATACTCCGACAAGATTGATCAATGCGCTGGCGACTACGGAGGCGGCAACATTTCCCCTGGCGATCGCGCAATAGCTGGTCGCCGATTGCACGGTGGATGGCAGCACACCCAAAAATAGAAAGCCCAATGCAACATCGGCGGGAAGCACTTGATCGACTGCTTTCGACAAGAGCAGGCCAATGGCGAGCATCACGCCGAAGACCCAGACGAATATCGTTCCCTGCAGCCGAATATTCCCCAGCCCGGCGCGCACCTCGTGCCGTTCCAGGCGGGTGCCATGGAGCAGAAATACGGCGAAAATCCCGGCATTGAACAAGATTTCTGCAATGTCCTTAGCCGTCCCCTGAACCGGGACCAACGATGCCAGCAGCACCGCTCCACTGAGCAGCCAGATGAATTTGTCGGTGAGGATCAGACGCAGGGTTTGCATATTGTTAGGGCCAAATGGATGGCCCGGAATGATTTGGCAAGCTTTCTGATGTTGCGGTGCAGCACCAAACAGGCTAAGGGCGCGGCAATATCGGGGCTTTGCTTATGGCCGCCCTTTCCTCTTCTTACGGTAGAATCTAATATGTCCCTTCGCAATATCGCAATCATTGCGCACGTTGATCACGGCAAAACAACCCTGGTTGACCAGCTTTTCCGCCAATCCGGTACATTCCGCGACAATGAACGCGTCGAAGAACGGGCGATGGATTCGAACGATCTGGAAAAAGAGCGCGGCATCACGATTCTCGCAAAATGCACCAGCGTCGAGTGGAAAGGCACGCGGATCAATATTGTTGATACCCCGGGCCATGCTGATTTCGGCGGCGAAGTGGAGCGCATCCTGTCGATGGTCGATGGCGTTATCCTGCTCGTCGACAGTGCCGAAGGTGCAATGCCGCAAACCAAATTCGTGACCGGCAAGGCTCTTGCGCTCGGACTGAAGCCGATCGTCGTCGTCAACAAGATTGACCGTCCCGATGGCCGTGCCGAAGAAGTGCTCGACGAAGTATTCGACCTGTTCGTCAATCTCGACGCCAATGACGAACAGCTTGATTTCCCGACTCTCTTCGCCAGCGGTCGCAACGGCTATGCTGGCGAAACACCGGATGTCCGTGAAGGCGACCTGTCTCCCCTGTTCGACAAGATCATCGAACATGTGCCGGAGCCTGACGTCGATCCGGATGCTGAATTCAAGTTTCTCGTTACTCTGCTTGACCGCGACAATTTCGTTGGCCGTATTTTGACCGGCAAGGTCGAAAGCGGAAAGATTGACATCAATATGCCGATCCACGCGATCGATATGGACGGCAATGTCGTCGAAACCGGACGCGCGACCAAGATCATGGCCTTTAACGGCCTTGAGCGTGTACCCGTGGAAAGCGCGAAAGCGGGAGATATTATTTCGCTTGCTGGTCTAACCAAGGCGACGGTTTCCAATACGATATGCGATATTTCTGTGACCGAGCCCATCGCTGCTCAGCCAATTGACCCGCCAACGCTCTCGATGCGCTTTGCGGTGAATGACAGTCCGGTTGCCGGTCGTGAAGGCGACAAGGTCACCAGCCGCGTGATCCGCGACCGTCTGGCGCGCGAAGCTGAATCCAATGTTGCGATCAAGGTTACCGAAAGCGAGGACAAGGACAGCTTTGAAGTTGCCGGTCGCGGCGAATTGCAGCTCGGCGTGCTCATCGAAACGATGCGCCGGGAAGGCTTTGAACTGGGTATTTCCCGTCCCCGCGTCCTTTATCGCGAAGAAAACGGCAAGCGGCAGGAACCTTATGAAACCGTCGTTATCGATGTTGATGATGAATATGCCAGCACCGTGGTTTCCAAGATGCAGCGTCGCAAGGCGGAACTGACCGAACAGCGTCCTTCCGGCGCCGGCAAGACCCGTCTGACCTTCTCCGCCCCGTCTCGCGGCCTGATCGGGTATCATGGCGAGTTCCTGTCCGACACGCGCGGCACAGGCCTGATGAACCGCCTGTTCGAAAAATATGACGATTACAAAGGCGTGATCGAAGGCCGCCCGGTTGGCGTTCTGGTTTCCAACGGCACCGGCAATACGGCCGCCTATGCGCTGAACATGCTCGAAGAGCGCGGCGTATTGTTTATCGGTGCGCAGACTCCGGTTTATGAAGGCATGATCATTGGCGAAAATGCCAAGCCCGGCGATCTCGACGTCAATCCGATGAAATCCAAGGCGCTGACCAACTTCCGGGTTTCGGGCAAGGAAGACGCCATTCGTCTGACCACACCAAAGGTCATGACGCTGGAACAGGCGATTGCCTATATCGACAATGACGAACTGGTCGAAGTCACACCCAAGAATATCCGTTTGCGCAAACGCTATCTTGATCCGAATGATCGCAAGAAAGCGTCACGGCAAGCCGCCGCGGCATAAAGCCAGCGAAAGCAATACAGATAAAAAAGGCGGCCAATTGGCCGCCTTTTTTATATTCAATTTTCACACAACCAATCTCTAGAAGCGGAAAGCCGCCGTCAAACGGATGCTGTGCAGATCGAAATTCGGATTGCTACGTTTCATATCAGTTCCACCGGAAGCCAAAAGAAACGGGTTCGTGGCGCCTGCAGTTCCCGGGCCAACATTCACGACATAATCGTCATCATTATACCGGGTGAAGAGATATTCCAGACCCATGGTGATATTATCGGTGACCTTCGCTTCTGCACCGACGCCGCCGGTCCAGCCAAAGCTTTCGGTCTTGCCGTTATCCGTAAAACTGTTCGCACCATTGGTGGTTGTAAAGCTGTTGTCGATTTTGGCGTAGGAAATACCGCTGGTAGCATAAAATAATACGCCGCCCGGTGTATAGCCAACCCGGCCACGAGCGCCGATCGCATAATCCAGCTGACGAGTGAATGTGTAAGACGCCGGGGTCGTGCTGAAGCCCGTGACGCTATCCGTCGATTCGCTGCGGCCCGCGTCCACCATGAAACCGATTACAAGATTGCCATATTGCTTGTCCGCACCAGCCCGAATGTAATAATCCAGATCATCCTTGTCGTTCTTACAGCCAGCAGCGGGTACATTGCTTTTTGCGGCGCCATTGCAGAAGCCGGGAGAGAAAGCATTGGCACCGGTTACGGTGCGAACGGAATTATCAAAGCTGCCGTTCCGGTCGGTGTCGAACCTGATGCTTTCGTTGACATCATTTGTCTGCGCACCCAAGCCAAATGATCCACCGATATACATTCCGTCAAATTCGGTATTTTCGACTTCCTGAGCATGAGCTGGAACGGCTCCAATTGCCGTAAGCATAGTAGCGGCAGCGACAGCGTATTTTGTGAGAGACATGTACAAATCCTTTTTTACTAAAAACAACTAGTCCTACCAAGCGCACGGGCACCGATTCTGTTCCATTGATTGAATAGAAACATATCAACGTGATATTTACGTCACACATTACCGCGCGTTAGGGGGCTGATTTCGATCCCTATTTTCGAACGCAATCCAAATTTTTGGCAAAATGCCTAATTTCAGAGCATTGTATTCAAAATATCAAAACCAGCGCCTGCTTATGCACCGAGCGCTGAACTCAAAGTGAACTGAGGGATCACCTGATGATCAAGAAGACTTCCGTAAATCTGCTCTCAGGATCGCTTGGAATATCCGGGCGGTTGTGGCATTGCACCGGCAATTCCTTTTCTTCGAAAGACCTGATGAATGACTGACGATAAATCCGACGCGGTGACGAACGAGAAATCCGATCAGGATATCCCACCCGATCGCCTCGCTATCAACCCCCGCAGCCCGCATTATGGTGGGGACTTGCTGATGCGCGGCATCGGCATCAATTTTCGCGGTGCCCGCAAACATAATATCGAAGAATATTCCGTGTCTGAAGGATGGGTGAAGGTCCAGGCCGGCAAGACCATGGACCGCAAGGGAAATCCCTTGCTGATCAAGCTCAACGGTGACGTAGAAGCCTGGTTCGAAGATCTGGGCGATGATGCACCGAAAATGAGCAAGACCGCTTAACCGGCAGCGGTCGAATGACACCGAAGCATATTCAGTTTTTCATTGCGCTGGTGTTCTTCGTCCTCGGTGGCTGGGCAGCCATTTTTCCTCAGCATGTTATCGACGTCGTATTGCTGCCGGAATATCGCGCAGAAGGCCGCATATTGCCATTCACAATAGCCTGCTTCGGCGCCCAGGCGCTATTGTCGGGTCTGTTCGCCGCCTTCTCCCGTTTTACCGCGCTGACCTTTCTGGTCTACGGCATTGCTCTGCTGCCGTTTTTCGCGTTCAACTATTATTTCACCTTTCATGACCCAGTATTCACCAGCATCGGACTGATCGACGCAGCAGGCAACATCATCATGCTGGGGCTATGCTATGTCGGATGGAAGCAATCCAAAGCAGCCGAACAGAGGACGGAATTATGAGATTTACCGGGAAAATTGTCTGGATTACCGGAGCGTCATCCGGGATCGGGGAAGCGCTCGCGAAGGCCTTTGCCGCCGAAGGTGCCCATATCATCCTGTCGGGTCGGCGAACGGATGCGCTCGAGAGCGTTGCCGCTGCGCTCGAGACTGAAACTTTGGTCCTGCCCTTTGAAACGACCGACTATGATGCGTTGCCCGCAACGATTGAAGCAGCGCATAGCTGGAAAGGCAAAGTCGACATTCTTGTCAACAATGCGGGTATCAGCCAGCGCAGCCTGGCGCTCGACACCCATCCGGATGTGCATCACAAGATCATCAATGTCGATCTGCTCGCCCCGATCTGGCTGACCCAGCTGTTGCTGCCGCATATGATCGCGGCGGGCGGCGGCCATATCGTTGGAATAAGCTCCGTCGCCGGTCGCGTCGGCGTGCCTTTGCGCACCGCCTATTGCGCCGCCAAGCACGGCCTCATCGGCTATATGGACGCCCTGCGCGCCGAGACGGAAAGTCTGCACAATATTCATGTCACCAATATCTTGCCGGGATCGATCCGGACGAATGTCTCGCGCAACGCCTTGACCAAAGAGGGTGAGCGCCGGGGGAAGTCCGATCCAGTCATCGACAACGGCATGGAGCCAGCAGAATGTGCGCGGCAGATTCTGGAAGCCGTAAGCAGCAATGTTCCCGAGCTCATCATCGCCGAAGGAATTGAATTGAATATCGCGGCATTGCGGCAAAGTGATCCCGAGAAATGTTTTGCGATGACGGCAGCGATGGGAGCGCAAATTGCCGCAAAATATGAAGAGGGAGATGACGACTGATGGCTTTGATACTGGTGGACAAATCGGATGCAATCGCCACGATCACGCTCAATCGTCCGGACGCAATGAATGCCCTGTCCCATGCACTGAGAGGCGAGCTGTTTGCAGCCTGTCAGGATATTTCCCAAGACGATGATATACGTGCGGTCATCGTCACCGGCGCTGGCGAACGGGCGTTTACGGCAGGCCTGGATCTCAAGGAACTGGGGGAACAGGGGCTAGGTGCAGCGACCGACCAGAACCCCGCCCGCAATCCCTGCCGGGCACTGGAATCACTCGACGTGCCCGTCATCGGTGCCATAAATGGCGTTGCCATCACCGGTGGCTTCGAATTGGCGTTGGCCTGCGATGTCCGGATCGCTTCGACCAATGCCCGCTTCGCCGACACCCACGCTCGCGTTGGCATCATTCCCGGATGGGGCCTGTCGCAGAAGCTGTCGCGCTTCATCGGCCTGTCCCGCGCTTGCGAGCTTAGCTTCACCGGGCAGTTTCTCGACGCACAGACCGCCTGCGACTGGGGTCTGGTCAACCATGTCTATGCCCCGGATGAGTTGATGCTTAAGGCCCGTGCCTTGGCCCATGATATGGCCAGTATCGATCCCGAATTTCTGAAAGCTTACAAACAGTTGATCTTCGACGGCTATAACCGCAACTTCAGGGATGCGATGGCACTGGAGAAGCAGACCACCGACACCTGGAATGCTAATGTGACGGCGGAAGAAGTCGAACAGAGACGGCTGGCCGTTATCGAACGGGGCCGATCCCTGAACGGCTGACCCATATAGCCCGGCTAGCGGAAGATACAGTTGGTGCCGGCCCACAAGTCGGTAATTTTGGCATCCGGCGTATCGCTGTCCAAGAGCCCTGAAAACCCGCCAGCCTCGTCCCCACCGGTGTGGAATTCGGTGCCGATGGTACTCTCATCGTACATCTCAAACGTCACCGATTTTGCCATTTCGCTTCGCTTCGTGCCGATGCCGACACCGCTGATGGTCGTCAGTGCCGCATTCTTATCGCCGCCACTCAGGGACCATCCAACGAAATCGCCATCCTGAAAATTGGCGGTAAAATCGCCATAGTTGCTAAAATCGATCGGACCGGCACCGCATTCCTCATTAGATGAGCGTCCTTCGACCGCTCCCAGTTGCGCCGCGATCGCGGTCTCCACCGCATCTCTGTCCCTGCCAAATGCCAGCAGCCGCGTGCTGCCGGTCTCTGAATTGACAAATCGCAATCCTTCGCCATCCAGCGCTATCACGATTTCTGCGGCGGTGGCGCTATCGGGTTTTGAATCGGGAGATTGATCTGCTGCCGAAGCTTGTGCGGGTGGCTCAGCCTCTGTTGTCTTCGCGTCGCAGGCAGTAACACCGATAACCAGCAGCGAAAAAAGCGGCAGTCGGAGAGAGAAGCTCATGTCGGGTTCCCGGCGATTTGGGGTACATTGTCGTCGACGGACACCCAATCCTGTTTGCTGTCCGTCCAGAAATGAATTTGCGGGTTAAGCACGCTGGTATCGTCCAATGTGCCAGCCTTGATATAGGTCATGCTCGGCTGTGTTGGTAACGAGGTTTTTACCGGTGAACCACAGGTGCCGCAAAAATGGCGGTAGACAACATTGCCGCTGTCGGAATGGTCTTCATAGGTGGTGAGATCGCCGCTGATCTTGATCTGACCATCCGCTACCGCGAACAACACGGAATAGGAACTACCCGCCTGCCGCTGGCAGTTTTTGCAATGACAGACGCCGCACATCTGCAAATCGCCCTCAATCTCTTAGCTTACTGCGCCGCATAGGCACCGGCCTGTCATCGTCATCGCAAATCCCCCTAGTCTTCTATTCTCTTCATCAGCGCCTGCGCGGCTGCGGGCGCTCTTATCTTGGCGCCGCTGATCACGAACATATATACATCGCGGGCTGAGGCAAGCGTTGCTGGCGAACTGACATACTCCATGTCATCGGGTGACTTGCCGTTCATCCAGTCTTTCGCGGTCGCCGCCCATGCGTCCAATTGGCTATCGGAATAGCCGGTCTCGACATCCTCCCTCGAACACATCAGACGGGTATAGGAGAAATCGGCGGTCTGGTCGGATATCTGCGGATATTTCTCGCTATGGCTGCAAACAACTGCGGCGTTATATTGTCGCGCCAGTCCGATAAATTCCGAACAGAGAAAACTCTCATGTCGTACTTCCAGCGCATGGCGGAGCGGCATTCCATCGATCTTTTCGGGCAGCATCTTGAGGAAGCCCTCAAATTCTGTCGCATCGAATTTCTTGGTCGGCATGAACTGCCAAAACAGTGGCCCCAGCTTGTCGCCCAGTTCCACCAGCCCCTGCCCGACGAATTTTTCAATGCTCGCGCCGGCTTCGCGCAAATCCTTCCGGTTGGTGCAGTAGCGCGATGCCTTGACCGTGAATTTGAAACCCTCGGGCACTGCATCACGCCACTTCGCAAAACTCTCTGGTTTTTGCGTACCGTAATAGGTGCCATTAATCTCGATCGCACCGAGATGCTCGCCGGCATATTTCAGTTCATCGGCCTGTCGCAGTCCGTTGGGGTAAAAGGTTCCTCGCCAGGGCGCAAAGGTCCAGCCACCAATCCCACACCGGATGCGCGGATCAGCCATGCTTTCTGACAAACACCGTACCGGCCGAATAACCTGCACCGAAGGAACAGATCAGACCGATATCCCCGTCTGCCAGATCGTCGCTATGTTTGTGAAAGGCGATGATTGAACCAGCGGAAGATGTATTTGCATAAGTGTCGAGCACGGTCGGACTTTCATCATCGCTGGCTTCGTGGCCAAGCACGCGCTGCGCGATCAGGCGGTTCATCCCGGCATTGGCCTGATGCAACCAAAGGCGGCGCAGCGTCTCTGCCGCGATACCGAGGCGTTCCATCTGCTCGCTGATCATGGTCGCAACCATCGGCACCACTTCCTTGAACACCTTGCGCCCCTCCTGGACGAACAGCTTGTCCTTGTCATCGCGGCTTTCCGGATGGGTGCGGTTGAGGAAACCAAAATTGTTGCGAATATTGTTGGAAAATTGTGTCTTGAGTTTCGTGCCGATAATTTCCCAATGTCGCGCGGGCGCAATATCCTTGGCTTCGATGAGGATTGCCGTCGCCACATCACCGAAGATGAAATGGCTGTCCCGGTCGCGCCAGTTGAGATGGCCGGAACAGATTTCCGGATTGATCACCAGCACCGATCTGGCGCTGCCAGAGCGGATATAGTCTGCTGCCGTCTGGATGCCGAAGGTCGCTGAGGAGCACGCTACATTCATGTCAAAGGCAAAGCCGTCCCGCATCCCCAGCGCGTCCTGTATCTCTACTGCAATAGCCGGATAGGCGCGTTGCAAATTGGAACAGGCGCAGAGCACAGCATCGACATCCTCAGGCTTTCGCCCTGCCCGTTCCAGCGCCTGCAAGGCGGCCTTCACTCCGATTTCCGCGAGAATGGAGATTTCGTCATTCGGCCGCTCCGGCAAGCGCGGACACATGACCTGCGGATCGAGGATTGGCTCTTTGGAGAGCACGAAGCGGGACTTGATACCCGATGCCTTCTCGATGAATTCTACCGAACTGTGGGGTATTTCTGATGTTTCTCCCGCCGCAATCGCCTCGGCATTTTGGCGATTGGTGAGATCGGCATAAGCGTTGAAACTGGCAACCAGTTCTGCATTGCTGATACTGTCTTCCGGCGTAAACAGGCCGGTAGCGGAAATCACGGGAATATGGGTGTCCGTCATGGGAAGATGTTTTTCCTTCTGCGATTGCGCTTTATTTGGCGCTTGGATGCGACGGTAATCTTCCTTGGCGAAACTGGCAAGCGGGGTTGATCACGCTTTGCCGATCGATTTCGTCTTGCTATCAGCGGCATATGAATGATCGCGTAAAACTTGACGACAGCTGGAAAAAGCCTCTAGCCGACGAATTCGCCAGCAAACATATGGCCGCCTTGCGGCAGTTTTTGCTGCAGGAGAAAGCGGCGGGCAAGCAGATATTCCCCAGAGGTGAAGAGTATTTTCGTGCGCTCGATCTCACCCCCCTCAACAAGGTGCGCGTCGTAATCCTCGGCCAGGATCCTTATCACGGTCCGGGCCAGGCCCATGGGCTGTGTTTCAGCGTGCAGCCCGGTGTCAGACCGCCGCCGTCGCTGGTCAATATTTACAAGGAGCTGGAAAGCGATCTGGGGCTGTCACGCCCTGACCACGGCTTCCTTGAGCACTGGGCTCAGCAAGGTGTGCTGCTGCTGAACAGCGTTTTGACGGTCGAGATGGCCAATGCCACCTCCCATCGCGGCAAGGGGTGGGAGCAGTTTACCGATGCGATTATCCGCTTGATTGCAGCCAAGCCCGAACCGGTGGTCTTTCTGCTGTGGGGCAGTTATGCCCAGAAAAAGGCGGCTTTTGTGCAAAGCGTCGAGCAGGGTGGGCGGCATCTGGTGCTGAAAGCCCCCCACCCTTCGCCGCTATCGGCCTATAACGGATTTTTTGGGTGCAAGCATTTCAGCAAAGCGAACGCTTTTCTGGAACAGAACGGACTGGCTCCGATCGACTGGAGCTTGCCGCCAGTCATTTCCGGAAACGGCTGAGCGCCAGATCGAGTGCGGCGATCAGGGCTTCGACATCGGTCAAACTGTGCAACTGTTTGCTGGAGAGCAGGCCATGCAATTTTCCGTCTGCCTCAATGAATATTGCCGGCAATTTCAGCCTGTCTACCATCGGGAACAAGTCCACCGGGTAGGCGCGGGCAAAATCCTGCCGGTGATAGAATTGCTTTTCCATAGCCAGGCTATCTAGATAGTTTCGCCAAGGCCTGCGCATCGATACTGCCCCGTAGCTGATCATGCAGAGACTGCATTCATAGGTTTCCGGTCGGAGAAGCTTGTGTGCCGCATCCATCAGCGCCGCGGCCCATCCCGCATTGGCATTGTACACGATGACCAAGCGGTCGGTGGACGCGGCTAGGGTTGGTTTGCCGGGATCAGGCATCAACCCGGGTTCGGTGCAACCACCTCTGCGGTTACATTTTCAATCCAGGCATCGATGTCCCGCGCAACCTGTTCCGGCGTTTCCTCCATCGGCAGATGCCCGGCATCGGTGTAAGTGATCAATGTGCTTTGTGGTATCGCGGCTGCGAAAGCGCGGGCATGGGCCAACGGGATAACCTGATCCTGCTCCCCCCAGAGTATCAGAACCGGCATTTTCAGAGTCGTCACTTCTCCCCATTTTTCCGGTTCACGGGCGGTCTTGCCGCGGTCGAGCGTGGCCTGGCGGTTGCCGGGAAAGCGCAGCAGTTCCCAGTAACGATCGACCATTTCATCGGTCAGCCGCTCTGGCTGTGCGTAACTGTCTTCCAGGGATGATTTGACCAGAAAGCGCGGCGTAATTTCAGGCAATAAAAGCTGTCCGATCCATGACTGCGCCAGTCTGGCACCAAGATAGGGCGTTCCGGTTTGCTCGATCTGGGCCCCGGAGGCATCGATCAAGACGAGTCCTGACGTCCGCTCCGGCACAGACAGTCCTGCACGCCAAGTGATCCATCCGCCTCGGCTATTACCGACCCAATAGGCCTTGTCGACACCAACTGCGTCCAGCACCTTGACCGCCGACGCAATATTGGTTTCAGCATCATATGCGCCGGTCGGGCTGGGCCCGGTCAGGCCGTGTCCGTAAAGATCCAGCGAAATCATGCGATATTTGTCGCCCAGCAAGGCCACCAACGGCTCCCATGTCTGGAGCAGACTGTTCGATCCGTGGATCAACAAGATGGCGGGTCCATCCTTGTTGCCTTCATCGCGATAATGAATCTTGCCGCCCTGACCGTCGTCTAGAAAACGGGAAGATTCATTTGAATATTTTGTGATCATTGCCGCCCGATCGGTGTCGGGAGTCCGGAAAATCAAAAAGGCCGCACCCAGCAGAACCAGTATCAGAAGAAGGAAGCGGATCGTCTTTTTCATGATATTGCCTTTGTCAGAACAGGCCGGGTGTAACAAAAGTCAAGACTAGCGCCAATCGCTTAATCCACGGCCCGCCATTCCCCTGGCTGCAGTCCTTCCAGCGACCATTCACCAACGCTCCAGCGTACCAGCCGCAAGGTGGGATGCCCCACAGCTGCCGTCATCCGGCGGACCTGCCGATTGCGGCCCTCTCTTATTGTCAGTCTGATCCAGCAATCCGGCACGCTCTTGCGCACCCGGATCGGCGGGTCGCGCGGCCACAGGTCAGGATCGGCGACGCGTTCGACCTCGGCCGGTCTCGTTAGGCCGTCCTTCAACTCGACGCCCTGCCGCAGCATGGCGAGACTCTCATCCCCGAGTTCGCCTTCGACCTGCACAAGATAGCTTTTCGGCATCTTATATTTGGGATCGGCGATCCGCGCCTGCACCTTGCCATCGTCAGTGAGCATCATCAGTCCCTCGCTATCGCGATCGAGCCGGCCGGCCGGATAGACTCCGGGCAAGTCGATAAAGTCTGAAAGCGTCGCCCGCTTGGTTTCGCTCCCGCGATCGGTGAATTGCGGCAGCACACCAAAGGGTTTGTTGAAGAGAATAAGTTTTGCCATGCCCCCCTTTGACAGCGGAGACCGGAATGGGCAACGCAACAAAACCGATCGCTGCAAAGTCCCGCGTATGCTATTCAGCATTTTCCAGTAAAGCTACCGGTCTGCACCGAAATTGTGTAGCGCCGACAAATGCAATTCAATAATTTCGATAGCGCCGCCTTCCTCCGCGATCATTGGCAGAAAAAGCCGCTGCTGATCCGAAATCCCTGGCAGGCCTGGCGCAATCCATTGTCCCCCGACGAACTCGCTGGCCTCGCTTGCGAAGATCATGTGGAATCGCGCCTGATCACCCAGTCCAGCGACGACTGGAATGCTGAGCATGGCCCGTTGCCCGAAACGCGCTTCGGTGAACTGGGCAAATTACCCTGGACCTTGCTGGTGCAGGCGGTTGATCATCATGTTCCCGCTGTGGCTGCGCTAATCGCGCCGTTTCGTTTCATTCCCAATTGGCGGATCGATGACGTGATGGTCAGCTACGCCAGCGATGGCGGCGGCGTGGGACCGCATTTTGACCATTATGATGTTTTTCTGGTCCAGGGCCTCGGACAACGCCGATGGCAGATCGGCGGCATGTGCGATGACAAAACCCCTCTCCGCTCGCATGAAGACTTGCTGTTGCTCGCCAATTTTGAAGCAGAGGACGAGTGGCTTCTGAACCCTGGCGATATGCTCTATATTCCGCCTGGGGTTGCCCATAATGGCGTCGCTGTGGGCAAGGACTGCATGACGTACAGTATCGGCTTTCGATCGCCATCGCGCAAGGAACTGATAGGCAACTGGTGCGATGACCTGCTGCCGGAAATGACTGATGATGACCGCTATTGCGATCCTGATCTGTCGGCCCAAGAAAATCCCGGAGAAATACCCGAAACCGCTATCGACCGGCTTCACGCCATGTTGACCGAGAAACTGACTGACCGCGCGGCTTTTGCTCGATGGTTCGGGGAATATAACAGCACCCCGCGATACCCGGATACGGACTGGCGTCCGGAGGAACCGATTGAAACAGAACATCTTCGCGGGTTGCTGACCGCCGATCACCCGCTGCTCCGCAATCCGGCCAGCCGCTTTTCTTTTGTGCGAGAAGATGAAGACAAGTTGCTGCTATTTGTCGATGGCGAATGCTTTCCCTGCGCGGAGGAAACGGCTGCGCTAGCGGAAATGCTATGCGCCCAGGACCAATTTGTCATCAATCCGGAATGGCAAAAGTCGGACGCCGTAGTGGCGCTGCTCGCCGGCCTGTATAATCGCGGGAACGTTTCGTTCGACTGGGGCTAGTTGCTGACAGATTGAAGACAAAAAAAGGGCGGGAGTGCCACGCACTCCCGCCCTTTTCCGTAGTCGGTAGGCTTAAGCCTGCTGCAAGTTTACAGCGGCTTTCTTGCCGTTATTTCCGGTTTCGACGTCATATGTCAGACGTTGTTCTTTTTCGAGCGACTGCATTCCGGCAGCCTGAACTGCTGTAATGTGCACGAAGCTGTCATCGCCACCATCTTCAGGAGCAATGAAACCATAGCCCTTGTCGGTGTTGAAAAATTTTACGGTGCCTGTAGGCATAGTCTTATTCCTATTCATAACTTAATTTATGCCCGATCATGCGAAATGCAGAACCGGACGGGATTGGCCAACTTCGAGAAATGGGAAAAAGAGTATGCGACCTTAGGGGTTGCGAAACCTAGATTTCTTCGTAACGCGATTTATTAGCTGTAGCGTCTATAGCAGCCTATTCGTTAATAAGCAAACAGATGAATTTCTACAGTTTCACGGTCGGCTGAAATTGTGTAGCAGCAGTGGCAATGAACAAAAGCACAGTGACCAGTTTGGCAGCGTTTTTGCTCTGCATCCCGCTTATTGCCTGCGACCCATCCCCGAATCCTGCGCCGGAACCTTCCCCTCAAGATCTGTTTTTTGAACGTCTCAGCTTACTCTGTGGCAAAGCCTATGCCGGCATATTGGTTTCGGATCAGCAAGCCGATGCAGAAATGGTGGGCAAGCCGATGATCATGCACGTCGCCTCATGCGATCAGAACAAGATCGAGATTCCCTTTCATATTGCCGAGGATCGGGGCCAATGGAACCGGTCGCGAACCTGGTTGATTTCCCGCACTGACCGAGGCCTGCGTCTGAAACATCGACATCGGCATGAAGATGGCAGCATGGACGCAGTGACCAACTATGGCGGTGATACGGAAAACCAGGGAACGGCGGAGCGGCAGGAGTTCCCCGTCGACGCGGAATCGGTAGCATCGTTCCGCGCCAACGGCCTGGATCAGTCGGTGACGAACAGATGGGCCGTCGAAATTACACCCCCAGGCCAATCTGAAGCCCGTTTCGCTTACGAACTGCGCCGCCCGAAATCGGCAGATGAACGCCATTTCCGGGTTGAATTCGATCTGTCCAAATCCGTGGCGCTACCGCCGCCGCCCTGGGGCGATTGACGCAGAATGCTGGCGGAACTGCTCATTGGAACGGGAATGATCCTGCTCACTGTGCTGATCCATGGGATCGGCATCTTTCTGCTCGGCCGATGGCTGCGGCTAGAAACCCGTGAGGAAGCGGCCGAGCATATTCACCCGATGTCGTTCCGCGGCATTGCCGTAACCCTTGGTCTCGTTTTGGGGCTGTTTGTTCTGCACGGCATCGAAATTTTCTCATATGCCGTAGTCTATCGCCTATTGGATGCGCTTCCATCATTTGACCAAGCCATCTATTTCTCGACCATCACCTATTCGACGACCGGCTATAACAGCGAAGGGCTCGCGACCCACTGGGAAATGATCGCTGCGATCGAAGGGCTCAACGGGTTCATCCTGCTGGGCTGGTCCACCGCATTTTTCGTGACGGTTATTGCCCGAATGAGAAGCACCCGATGACCGCAGCGCAGCGCTTTGCACGCCCCCTGTTTCGCAGCCTGCTGGCGATAATCTATCTGATTGCCGGGATAGCCCATATCCGTTCACCTGGCGGTTTCCTGGCAATCACACCCGATTGGGTGCCTTTTCCCGAACGTGTCATCCTGTTCACCGGCATTGCCGAGATTGCGGGTGCAATTGGCCTGATGATCCCGCCCACAATTGTTCCGCGCGTGCGCTATGCTGCGGGCGTCGGCCTCGCGCTCTATGCGCTTTGTGTCTATCCTGCGAATATAAATCATGCGATCAACAATGTTGCAATCAATGGCGCGACTGTCGGTTGGCTCTATCACGGTCCGCGTTTGGCGTTCCAGCCTGTGTTTATCTGGTGGGCGCTAATCGCGGGCGGCGTCATCAACTGGCCGTTCAGGAAGAATAGGCCGTAAACCTGCCCTTAAGCGGGTATGTATGTTAAGAAGCTGTTCGCTATTGGCGGCAGGGAAAAGGAGAATTTATGGAAAAGCATGGCGATAAAATCGAAGTGACCGAACGCGAGGCGAGTAACAAGCCGAGCAAGCCACATCATGTCCGAATTGTATTGGCTGTTTCGTTGCTTCTGGCGGTCGTCGTTATGTCCCTGGTGTGGATCATCCCAGCGCTCAGCTAACAGAAGCGGAGCGCTGCAAATCTGTGACTGATCCGCTTTGTCTCAGACAACGCCGGCAATATAGGCGACAAGCAAAGCCGAGGGGAGCAGCAGCGCCTGCGCCACCAAGGTTCCTCCCACCCGGCTTAACGACAGCCAGGTGATCGTCCGGCGAAACATCGGCTGACTAACCCTGCCGCTAACCACATCGTCGGTCATCACCGACAATTGCGGATCAATCACGACAAACAAGAGAATCGTCGCAAAACCGTTGATAACGGCGGACAGTTGTGAGGCCGTAACCCGATATTCGGGATTGAGATAACCGGCATATAAGGATCCGACCACACCGACCGTCAGCAGCGCCTGCGCCACAATATTCAGGACGATGATCGTCATCGAGACGCCGCGCGGCTTGCGCAGGTCGGTGATGTGGACTTTTTTTGGGACCGTGACGGTTCTTCCGACATAGCCGATCCCGCCCTTGGTGAAGGCGTGCCAGATCAAGCGCGGCATCGACTGATGTTCATGGAATTGCAGGATCGCGCTGCTAAACCAGCGCTGGATGGTCGGAATGAGCAGCGCACCGACGATCGTTGCGGCGGTCGCTGCCAGCAAGACCAGACGAAAGTCGGTCAGCAATCCTTCGCCAGTGCCATTGGCCAGTCCGTTTTCTATCCGCTTGGCGAGAAACGGGCCGAGAAAGCTGTTCGACAGTCTCGATACGAGAACGAGAATGTTGAACAACGCGAAAGAGACCGCGATGCGACCGGTCCGTACCCCGGCAATACGGGCCGAATAGGCGAGCGCCCCGATCAGATGGATGGAAAAGGTCAAACCGCAAATTATAACGAGCTGCTGATCCATTATTTTTTCCGATGTTAATCGACAGAATCATGTGCGTTTTGGGCACTGGACGGAAACGCCCATGAACCAAAACTTGCGATAGCCAAACAATAATTTCTACGGCCGCGCGCTTTCTATCTAGCGCCGGTTTGCACTCCGTTTTATTGGGATTTCCAATATCTAGCGCGCCTCATTGATCGGACCTGTTCATGTTAGCTGTTCTTGCGCCTTATGCCCCTGCCCTGGTTGCCCTGATCCTTCTATTGCTGCTGATTGCTTTTGCTACGGAAATCCGTCCCCCTGAAGTAACCGCCATTGGCGCAGCCGGCCTGCTGCTGGTCCTCGGTCTGATTTCAACCGATGATATCCTGGCGGCGATGAGCAACCCTGCTCCGCTGACCATTGCTGCAATGTTCATCATTTCCGGAGCGCTGGTCCGCACTGGTACGCTGGAGGCGTTTGCGCTCAAGGTGACCGGATTGGCCAAGACATCCCCGGTGCTCGCGACCGGCTTGCTGCTGGTGGCGATCGCCGCTTTGTCGGGCTTTACCAACAATACGCCGCTGGTGATGATGATGATCCCGATCGGCATCACGCTGGCGAAAGAGCTTGGCGAACGGCCGTCGAAGATATTGATGCCGATCTCCTTTGCCGCAATATTGGGCGGCACCTGCACGCTGATTGGTACCTCGACCAATATATTGGTGGATGGTGTGGCGCAGAAGAATGGCCTGGAAGGTTTTTCGATCTTCGAAATCGCCCCCGCCGGTATCGTCGTGGCGCTTGTCGGTGTGACCTATCTGGCGCTCACGCGCCGCTTTCTGCCGGAACGCGACACGATGGCCTCGCTGCTCGATGAAGGTCAGACGAAGCGCTATACGATGTCCGTATTCATTATCGGTACTTCCCCCTATATTGGCCAGATCGCCAGTAAGCTTGATTTGTTTCGCAGCGGCGAACGACGGCTTATCGATGTCATCCGCAATGAAGTGCCGATCCGGAAATCGCACAAGGAATATATGATCCGGGAAGGCGACGTTTTGGTCATGCACACGAACGAGGCGGATGTGATGACCATTCGCGAACGCGGAAAACTGCCTTTGACCAAAAGTGACGACAGCCAGCAATTCGTGCCGATGTCCTCGCACCGGTCGATGCTGGCGGAAATATTGCTGCTGTCTGATGCTCACCTGATCGGGCATAGCCTGAAGGAAGCGGCCCTGCCGCAGCGCTACGGCGTCCATCCTATTGCGATGCACCGCAAGGGCAGCAATCTGACCGAACAATATGACAGCACCAAGCTGCAGGTGGGCGATACGTTGCTGCTGGAAGGCGCGCAGGCCAATATTCGCCGTCTCGTCGCCGGCGAGAATCTGATGAATGTCAGCGAGCCCAAGACCCGCGGCTACCGGCGGCACAAGGCACCGATCGCGATTGCGGTGATCCTCGCCGTCGTGCTGGCGGCTTCGTTTGACATCATGCCGATCGCCGGACTGGCGGTACTCGGGATGGCTGCGGTATTGGTCACCCGCTGCATCGAGCCGGATGAAGCCTTTGCCTCGGTTGACTGGCGGATCATTGGCCTGATTGTCGCCATGTTGGCCATCGGGACGGCGCTCGAAAATGCCGGACTGGTCGAGATGCTGGTCGCGGCGGCGACGCCCTGGCTGTCCGGCATCGCGCCGATTTATGCGCTTGCGGCGATCTATCTCTTGAGCCTGATGTTGACCGAACTGGTGACCAATAACGCGGTTGCCGTCGTCGTAACCCCGATCGCCATACAGCTTGCGATATCGCTGGGGGTCGATCCCCGCCCGTTTGTGGTTGCCGTGATGTTTGCCGCGAGCGCCAGCTTTCTGACCCCGATCGGCTATCAGACCAATACATTGGTCTATGGCGCGGGTGGCTATCGATTCCTCGATTTCGCGCGCTATGGACTGCCACTGACCGCGCTTGTCGCCATTACCTCGATCGTGATCATCCCGATAATCTGGCCGCTGTGAACGCTCCCTTGGGGAAGCGATTGTCCTCTTGCGTGCGGTTTTGGAGATATTCCTCCTGCGTAGGGAGCGCTCAAGATTCTTAGATCGGCGCGACCGGCGCTCGCAGGAGATGGACTCCCGCCTTCGCGGGAGAACGATCCAAAGTTCGTGAAAGTTCGGGCCAATGACGGTTTTCAGAGGCCGCTTGTTTTCATTCATTTTCTTCAGATTCGTCTTCATTATCAGATATTTGCAGCTTATTTGGAGTAAGCCTTGTTAACTCGTGCGATCCAACAGCATCCTCTTCATCGCCGATCCGGTCCTGACGCTGCCAGTGCGGCAATTTTCCGTCCATGATGTCGGCAATTTCCAGCGCGTCATCCAGCTCTTCGGGTGACAGCAGCTTCTCCGGTTCGGCTGGCGGTTCCGGACCGAGCAGCTTCAGTGCTTCCGCGACCGGCATCTGCGCTGGCACGGTCAGCTGCGCCTCGCCATCCGCGCTGCCCTGACGGTGCGCGTTGCGATAGCGTTCGGGCCCATGAGCGCGGATCAGGAACATCAGCAGCCGGTCGTTATATTTGCGCTTGGTGTAGATATGATTGCCCTCCTTATCGAGCACCACATCGTCAACGCCGTTGATCGCACGATCAAAGGCAATGTCGACCAGCCGTCCAGAAGAATTCCCGAGCGCGGCTTCCCAGGCTGCTGCAAACCCTTCTGCCCCCGGCGCGCGGCGCAACGTGTAGGCGGAGGAGTCGGACATGCCAACGCTGCGTGCCGCCGCAATCACCTCACCGGTGTCGGCCAGCGCGCCGATAAACGCTCGCTGCCGCTCCGGTGTCCAGCCATCCTTGCGGCGTTTGCGCAGGACGGGGACCCAGTCATAGTCGTCGGGGTTGTGGCCGTGCCGGTCCAAAGGGGTGGATTCTGCATCCGATTCGTTGGTCGATTCGTTGGGCGATTCGTTGGGCGATTCGTTGGGCGATTCGTCGGAAGCGGCGGGGGTTGGGGAGGTTTTTTTGTCTGTCATGGGGACAGAATAACCTATTTGGTTAGCTGTAGGAAAGCCTTCCAGGAATAATAATAATGATGAAGTTACAGAGGACATATCCCCCCAACCCAGCCGCTACACCTCATAAAGTTATGGATGGGTCACGCTTGCGGTGTCGCAACAAATATATCGTATCAATTTTTGTGCACCGGGCTCAGCTGGGCGCAACCCCAGCCGGACAGCGTTACTGCTAATCCGGCTGTGGCCGACCTTTAGTAGGATGCCGTCAGGCTTTGCGCATGAAATGTGCAATGGCGCCGATGACAAACAGGACAAGGAATATCATGAACACGATCTTGGCGATGCCCACTGAAGCACCGGCTATTCCGCCGAAGCCCAAGACGCCTGCAATCAGTGCGATTACCAGAAATGCGATGGCTAAACGTAACATGTCTCTATCCTTTGTTTAGATTCATTGTCAAACTGCTCGACCGGCCCAGCAATTAGAGCGGGTCTGGCGTTCTTCAGTCGATCAGGCGTTCTAGCCCAGAACACTTGTTTGTCGATGTGCTCCACCTATAAAACCACCGCCCACCTATATGGTTGCAAGAATAATGGCCAAATCGATAATATTCGATGGCGGCGCGCGAACAGCGCCGACCAGGGCAAGCGACAGCATGCATTTTGGCGCGGCCTATAGCGAGCCATTACCAGCCATGGTCGGCGTGATCTTGCCGTACCCGTCGAGGCTGGTCTGTGAAGCAATCGGCAGGGTTTGTGGTTCTAAATCTCTACCTGAGACCCCAGCTCCACCACCCGGTTGGGCGGTATCCCATAGAATAAAGTCGCTCTGCCGGCGTTGCGATTGAGAAAGGAAAAGATCGAATTGCTGATGCCGCGGATCAGATTTCCGGAGCGTTTGAACGTGATGGTTTCGCGGCCGAGGAAATAGCTGGCTTTGTCAAAATCGAGATCGAGTCCTTTTATCTTGCAGCGTTTCAGGCGCTGCGGGACATTGACCCGCTCGTTAAAGCCATAGTTGAAGGTCACGCGATAGAAGTCCGGTCCAAGCGTTTCGAGAATGATCTGGTCTTTTCTCGCGATTTTGGCGGTCGGTCTGATTTCGACGTGCAGCAGCACTACATGTTCGTGCAGGGTTTTGTTGTGCTTGATATGATGGAGCAGCGAAGTCGGCACGCCTTTGGACAAGGATGTCATGAAAATTGCCGTGCCGGGTGCACGGATGATCGAACTTTTGGGGAGGCGCTTGACGAAAGCAGCCGCCTCCATCTCGCCGTGCTTCACTTGTTCCCGCAGTTTTTTTCTGCCTCTGGTCCAAATCGTCATTAAGGTAAAGATCAGGACGGCAACGATGGTGGGGAACCAGCCACCATCAAAAAATTTCACGATATTCGCGCCGAAATAGGCGAAATCGAGCGGGATGAATATGATCGCGAGACCAACGAGCAATGCCTTGTTCCAGCCCCATCTGCCCAACACAAACAACGTCAGGAAGGTCGTGATCACCATATCCATGGCAATCGCCAGACCGTAAGCGGAGGCCAAGTTACCGGAAGACTGGAAGAGCAGCACCAGCCCGATGGTTGCGAACAACAACATCCAGTTCACAAACGGAATATAGATCTGGCCGAATTCCTCGCCATCGGTCTGGACCACCGCCATGCGCGGCAATTGGCCCAGTTGCATCGCCTGCCGGGTGAGCGAGAAGACCCCCGAGATGACCGCCTGCGAGGCAATGACGGTGGCAATGGTGGCAAGAACGATCAGCGGGATCAGCGCCCAGTCGGGGGCAAGGTGGAAGAATGGCTGCACAATTTCCTGATTGTCCGAGAGCACCAGCGCACCCTGGCCGAAATAATTAAGCAGCAAGGCCGGCAGGACCAGCGCAAACCAGGCCAGCTTGATCGGCTTTACCCCGAAATGCCCCATATCGGCGTATAGGGTCTCGCCCCCCGTGACCACCAGAAAGACCGTCCCCATCACCAGAAAAGCGGTCCCTGGTTCCGCCAGCATGAAATGGGCCGCCCACGCGGGGCTCAGCGCCACCAGAACGCCCGGTTCCAGCCAGATACCGCGCAAACCAAGCAGCGCCAAAGCCAGAAACCAGAGGATCAGAATAGGGCCGAATACCCGCCCGATCTTGGCGGTTCCATAGCGCTGGATCGAAAATAGTCCGATCAATATGCCGATAGTCATCGGCACAATAAAGGGCGTGAAGGCCGAGGTGACCAGCTCAAGCCCCTCGAGGGCGCTGAGCACGGAAATCGCCGGTGTGATCGCACCATCGCCATAGAGCAACGCCGCGCCAAACAGCCCCGCCACGACTAATACATGGCGCAAACGCGAGGTGCCCGATGCCTTGGTCTGCAATAGCGATACCAGGGCAATGATGCCCCCTTCACCTTCATTGTCCGCACGCATCACCACAAGCAGATATTTTACCGAGATGACAATGATCAGCGACCAGGTGATCATCGACAAAACGCCAAAAATATGGGCTTGCGTGACATCGAGATGGGCCAGACCAAGGAAGCTCTCGCGGAACGCGTAAAGCGGGCTGGTACCAATATCGCCGAACACAATTCCCAAGGCAGCCAAGGTCGTCGGCAGGAGCTTTGCAGGCGGTTTTGATTCGTCTATCATACTGGGATGTCTCTATCGGACGCGCGATCTTTCTCGTGATCGCTCTCCACTATCCGAAGTCACGAGTTTTCACAGCGATTAAATGGGGTTCGATTCCCGAAATTGGCTTTGCTGATAGATTTGCGGCGAGCTTTTGACTCGACTAGTCGCGGCGCGGTTATAAGCCCCACCCGGCCAATCAGAATTGTCAATATCTTTACACATTAACACTCAAAAACGGCATTGCGCCGACATCTCGACTAGAAAGTTGACAGGAATGTCTCGCATAATCGCCTGAACTGGCACAAACACGCTGGCAGACGCTGCAAATAATTTGACAGCATGCAATATAACCGCCTCCCCAGTTTAAGGAAGAACATCATGTCCTATCAAGATTTCAAAAGCTCCGCCGAGAGCCTGATCAACAATCAAAACGGCACCTGGACCGGTATTGATGCCGAGTCCGTTGCCCGGATGCAGCTGCAGAACCGGTTCAAGACCGGCCTAGACATTGCCAAATATACCGCTGCTATCATGCGCGAAGATATGGATGCCTATGACGCCGACAGTTCCAAATATACCCAGTCGCTAGGTTGCTGGCACGGGTTTATCGCGCAGCAGAAGATGATTTCGATCAAGAAGCATTTTGGCGATACCAAACGCCGCTATCTCTATCTGTCCGGCTGGATGGTCGCGGCGTTGCGCAGCGAATTTGGCCCCCTGCCCGACCAGTCGATGCACGAGAAGACCTCGGTGCCGGCGCTGATCGAAGAGCTTTACACCTTCCTGCGTCAGGCCGATGCCCGCGAACTGAACCTGCTGTTCCGCGACATTGATGCGGCACGCGACGCTGGTGACAGTGCTGCGGAAAAAGCGGCGATGGACAAGGTCGAGAATTTCCAGACCCATGTTGTTCCGATCATCGCCGACATCGATGCCGGTTTCGGCAATGCCGAAGCCACTTACCTGCTCGCCAAGAAGATGATCGAAGCGGGTGCTTGCGCGTTGCAGATCGAGAACCAGGTGTCCGACGAAAAGCAGTGCGGTCACCAGGACGGCAAGGTTACCGTGCCACATGAGGATTTTCTCGCGAAGATCCGTGCCTGCCGCTATGCCTTTCTCGAGCTGGGCGTGGAGGATGGCATCATCGTCACCCGCACCGACTCGCTCGGCGCTGGCCTGACCAAGCAGATTGCGGTTTCGAATGAGCCGGGCGATCTCGGCGACCAGTATAACAGCTTCCTCGATTGCGAAGAAATTGATCCTGCCACCGCGAAGAACGGCGATGTCATCATCAACCGCGACGGCAAGTTGCTGCGTCCCAAGCGTCTGCCTTCCAACCTGTTCCAGTTCAAACCGGGCACCGGCGAAGACCGCTGCGTTCTCGACAGCATTACCAGCCTGCAAAACGGCGCCGATCTGCTGTGGATCGAAACCGAGAAGCCGCACGTCGAGCAGATTGCCGGCATGATGGATCGGGTGCGCGAAGTCGTTCCGAATGCGAAGCTGGTGTACAACAACTCACCGTCGTTCAACTGGACGCTGAACTTCCGCCAGCAGGTCTATGATGCGATGGCTGCCGAAGGGCTCGACGTGTCGGAATATGATCGTGACGGTCTGATGGATGCGAAATATGATGATACAGAACTCGGCGAAGCGGCTGACAAGCGCATCCGCACCTTCCAGGCCGACGGCTCGAAACGCGCCGGTATCTTCCATCATTTGATCACGCTACCGACCTATCATACCGCAGCCCTGTCGACCGACAATCTGGCCAAGGAATATTTCGGCGACGCCGGCATGCTCGGCTACGTGCTTGGCGTGCAGCGCAAGGAAATCCGCGAAGGCATTGCCTGCGTCCGGCACCAGAATATGTCGGGCAGCGACATTGGCGATGATCACAAGGAATATTTCGCTGGTGAAGCGGCTCTGAAAGCCGGCGGTGCGCACAACACGATGAACCAGTTCGGATAAGCCATCAGAGTTCGGGTGCTCCGCCCCTTCGGGGCACCTGATCCAACCAGTTTTCCTGGGGAGGAAAAACTATCCGTCGGCAGCGATGCCGGCGGATTTTTTCTGTGTGGACAATTGGCCCGAACGATATCAGGGTCGATCATATCGGGTTCAGGTCGTCGCGCCTAACTTTTGGCCGGTTGAGGATGGGAAGCAGTATGGCATTACGCAGATCCGGTTCGATAGTGGCGCTGGCAGCCTTGCTTTCCTCCTGCGGCGGCGGTGGCGGCAGCAGCAGCAATGTCGTCAGCCTGCCACCAAGCGGTGGCGGCGCAGCGCCCGCGCCGACACCGACGCCGGTCAACACCACCTGTTCGCTGCAGAATCGGCAAAGCTGGGCGTTTGACCAGATCAACGAATGGTATCTGTTCCCGGAAACCCTGCCCGGCAGCCTGAGCCCGACGCCTTATGGCACGGTGCAGGACTATGTCGATGCGCTCACCGCCACCGCGCGGAGTCAGGGCAAGGACCGGTTTTTCACTTATTTGACCTCGATTGCGGATGAGGATGCGTTTCTCAATTCCGGAGCGACCGCAGGTTTTGGTATCCGCCTGAGCTATGACAGCAACGCCTCCCGCGTGTTCGTGCTCGACGCTTACGAAGGCGCGCCGGCGCTGACCGCCGGGATCGACCGGGGGACGGAGCTGCTGGCGATCGGCACCAGCACTGCCGATCTGCAGAGCGTCACCGCGCTGTTTGCCCAGGGCGGAGCCGCCGCGGTGAGCAGCGCGCTCGGCCCCTCGACCGCTGGCACGGCGCGGGTTCTGCGGTTTCGCAATGCCGCGGGCGCGGAGACCACGACCACGGTCAGCAAAGCCAATTATGACATCCAGCCGATCTCGCCGCGCTATGGCGTGCAGATCCTTGACAATGGCGGCACCATGACCGGCTATGTCAATCTGCGCACCTTCATCGACAGCGCCGAACCGCAGCTGCGCGATGCCTTTCAACAATTCCGCACCGCCGGGGTAACCGATCTGGTCATCGACCTGCGCTATAATGGCGGCGGGCTGGTGCGCACCGCCGAGCTGTTCGCCGACCTGCTCGGCCGCAACCGCTTCACCAATGAGGTGCAGTCGGTCACCCGCTTTCGCCCCAGCAAATCCGCCAACAACGCCACCCGCAATTTCCAGCCGCAGCCGCAGTCGGTTGCGCCCACCCGGATTGCCTTCATCACCACCGGCGGCTCCGCATCGGCCAGCGAGCTGGTGATCAACGCGATGATCCCCTATCTCGCGTCGAACATGGCGCTGGTCGGCAGCAACACCTATGGCAAGCCCGTCGGTCAGGTCGGCCTCGACCGCGCCGCCTGTGACGACCGCATCCGCATCGTCGCCTTTGCCACCGAGAATGCCGCGGGCAACGCCAATTATTACAGCGGCCTCGCCGGATCGGTCGCCAACAGCTGTCAGGCGGCGGACGATATCAGCCTGCCGCTGGGCAATCCCGGCGAAGCCTCGACCGCGCGGGCGCTTGGCTTTCTGGCCGGAGCATCCTGCACGCCGATCACCAGCAGCAGTGGGGCCAGCACGGCCGCTCAGCGCGCCCAAGTTTCGCCGTTTGGCAAGCCGCTCACCCCGGCCCGCGAGCTGCTGATGCCCGAGCAGCCGACCCCGGCGCAGCGTGAGGTTCCGGGATCCTTCTGACGATCGGACTGATTTTTTCCTGTCAATTTTCAGTCGTTTAATCATTTTTCCGGCGGGATGTGCTGCACGTCACCGCGCCAGACGATGACGCCGGTCATTATGCCTCCATCAGATAACAAGGAGACAGACCATGACCAAGACAATGATAACCACAGCCCTCGCTTTGGCCCTCAGCTTTGCGGCCACCGGCGCGCAGGCCCAGAGCCGGAACGATCTGTCGGTCGGCAACAACCAGAGCGAGGTCGGTTTGCTTTTGCCCGCCGTTCAGGCAGCGCGGGAATCGGCGCGGCGCTCTTCTCCCGCTCCGCAGAGCGGCAGCGATATTCTCGAAGCGGAACTGCGCAAATTCTTCCGCTTTACCGCGCCGATGGAATAGACCGGCGCGCCATGCCGCGGCAAAGCCGTTTGACAAGCTGACCCCAAGCATGGCTATGATATTGCCATGGACACAAGCGACGCCCCGTTGATGGAAGCCAGCATCGAAGCGCTGGGCGATCGCTATGACGGGATGGCTGCGGAACTGTTCGACCGCTTTATCGCCGATCATCCGCACTATGCGCCGGTGTTCCTGAACCCGGAAGCGGCGCGCGAGCGGATGACCCGGGAGACGCTCGAGGCGATGCTCGGGCTGGCGGCGGGCGAATGGTGGGTCGACCATGCGGTGACCAATTTCATCGACCTGCACCACAATTATGCCGATTTCACCGCGCACGACTATGCCGCCTGGTTTGCGCTGGTGATCGAGACGATGGCGGCGCGATCCGGGGCCGACTGGCCGAATGGCACCAGCGCCGCGTGGCAGCGGCAGGCCGACGGGCTGGTGGCAAAGGTTGCCAGCGTGGCGCGCAACCGCGAAGTGCCGGTGCGCGCATGACCGAAGCACAGGCCATCATCGACCGGCTCGGCCTGCTGCCGCATCCCGAGGGCGGCTGGTACCGCGAGACCTGGCGCGCCGAGGCGGCGGATGGCGAGCGGGCCAGCGCGACGGCGATCTATTTTCTGCTCGAGGCCGGGCAGCGCTCGCACTGGCACCGGGTTGACGCGGCGGAGCTGTGGCTTTGGCATGCGGGCAGTCCGCTGGCGCTCGGCACCGCGCCCGGGGATGAAGGACCGGTGGCCGAGATGCGGCTGGGGCCCGATGTTGTAGGCGGAGAAAATCCGCAGCATCTTATTCCGCCGGGTCACTGGCAAGCGACTGCGGCGGACGAAGGCTGGGCATTGGTCAGCTGCATTGTTTCGCCGGCGTTTGAATTTTCCGGGTTCGAGCTGGCCGCAGATCATTGGTCGCCGGGCGGTTGAGAAATCGCCGCGCAAATCTTTACACCAGAGCCTGTTTTTATTTTCTGTCATCTTCCGTCTCCGGGCAGTCGCCCAGCTCCGGCGGGGCGAGACGATCGAGGCGCTTCAGAGCACTCAAAAGCGCAGCATTGTCGGGTTTTTTGATCGTCGCGACATAGCGCCCGTCGCGCAGCAGCGGACGGTAGCGGCCCTGCTCAATGCGCTGGAACAGGGTTTCTAGTGTAATCTTTGGCTGCCGGCTGGTCGGCACCCCCAATATCGCGTCCCAGGCCGCGACAAATTCCTCCGCGCCGGGCTTGCGGCGGAGCTGGTAGGCACTGTCGCGGCTCATCCCGACCTGCTCGGCCGCTTTGCTGATGCAGCGGGTTTCGGCGAGATAACCGAGAAACTCGGCCTGCCGGACCGGCGTCCAGCCGTCGGCGCGCGGGCGCAGCGGTACGGGCGTGAAAGCGGGGATGCGGGAGATGCGGCGGCTTTGAACTGCGCTGCTTCGGGGGTCGGGGCGGCGGGAGTCGGTAGGCATGGCGGGATTAAGGCATATTCGGGGGGATGTAGGAAAGCGGTTTTTTTGGGGGTGGGCGACAATACCGAACGCTCATTAGAGTCGTCCGGGAACAATGATCCTCCCCGCTCGCGGGGAGGTGGCGCGCCATAGCCGAAGGCGGCGGCGTGACGGAGGGGGCTCTGGCCTGGGCGCCGCGTTTCGACGCACGCCCCCTCCACCACGCTTCGCGCGGTCCCCCTCCCCGCGAGCGGGGAGGATTTCTGGTCGCGGTCGATGGGCAAAAGATCCTCCCCGCAAAGCCGATTGCATTTCTGTCTCCGCTGCGCAAAACTCCCGCCAGCAAAGACAGGAGAGAGCATGACCGACCTCGAACAGCGGCGCCTCAAGACGGTGCGCGATCATATGGCGCTGGAGATCACCCATGAATGGGACGCGGTGATCGATACGTTCGCGCATCCGCGCTATGAACTATACGGCAATGGCACGGTGTTCGACGGCGAGGAAGCGGTGCGCGCCTATTTCGCGCTGTCGCGCACGCCCTTCCCCGACCAGGCCAATGAAGTGATCGCGATCGGCGCGGCCGGCGAGCATGTCGTGCTGGTCGAATTCTGGCTGACCGGGACGCATCTGGGGCCGCTGACGGTGGGCGGGACGGTGGTCGAGCCGACCGGCAAAAGCTTTCGGGTGCGGATGGCGGCGAGCTTTGAATTTGCGCCGGGGAGTGATCGGATTGTTTGTGAGCGGGCTTATTTTAGCGAGGGGTTGATTGCTAAGAGTCTGACTCGAAACTATCGCGAGTAAATTCATAGCCTTGCGATGCGTCTGACGAGAAGTTGGACAGAGGCTGCGAAGAGCCATGCGGTTGCTGAAGTAATGGTTGTCTCGAAGTCCTTTGCGAG
>Ga0210044_10002193_pt1 | contig 29255 bp, 26 predicted proteins | sample CryGey13umfilter_2_FD_183959 | JGI IMG/M metagenome (GOLD analysis project Ga0210044, IMG submission 183959) | Groundwater microbial communities from aquifer in Utah, USA - Crystal Geyser 4/9/14 3 um filter (SPAdes) (version 2) | ecosystem: Environmental > Aquatic > Deep subsurface >... | reverse complement strand
TCCACGTTCCTTTCCTCTGCTCCTTTCAGGAAGATCTTTTTCTGTTCTTCCATCACCTTCTTTTTCTTTTTCCCCATAGCCTTTCGCAGAATGTCGGCCTGGGCCAGGGAATAACCGGCCACCTCCACCGCGATGAGCATCACCTGTTCCTGGTAGAGGATAATTCCATGTGTTTCTTCCAGGATGGGCTTCAGTTCCGGCAGTGAATATGTGACATCTTCCTGCTTGTTTCGCCTGCGAATATAGCCGTCCAGCATTCCGCTGCCGATGGGGCCCGGTCTATACATGGCGTTGCAGGCAATCAGGTCCTCAATCTTGTTCGGATGAAGGCTCTTCAACAGACCCCGCATTCCCGAGCTTTCAAACTGAAAGATTCCCTGTGTGTCACTGTTCTGAAAAAGTTCAAAGACTTTATTGTCATTCACTTTTGTAAACGCTTCACGCATTTCCGAACGGGTAACTTTATGCCGGCTGGTGATCAGCTCCATTGCAATGTCGATTACAGAGAGGGTTTTCAGGCCAAGAAAATCCATTTTCAGAAGACCGATACCCTCAGCCAGATTCTTATCATATTGAACCACCGGTACCGGGGATTTGGAAGTTGGGTCCACAAAAACCGGTGCCAGTTCAGTAATGGGGCGGGGCGTAATAATAACACCTGCCGCGTGGACGCCGGCGTGGCGGGCCGTGTTTTCAATCCGTGCCACATAGTCAAACAGCTGGCGATTGAGGTCATTTTCATCCCGGAAAGCCCGTAGTTCATCGCTGTCTTCCAATGCCTGTTTCAGGGGAACATTTAATCCCGGCGGATACAGTTTTGTGGTGACCCGGTTGGCTTCTGCAGCGGGATACCCCATCACCCGGGCCACATCTTTGATTGCCAGTTTGGCTTTCATCCGGTTGAATGTAACAATCTGTGCCACCCGCTCTTCACCATATTTTTCTTTCACGTAATTGATTACTTCTTCCCGGCGGTTCTTGCAGAAATCAATGTCGATATCGGGCATGGATGTTCGTTCCGGATTGAGGAAACGCTCAAATAGAAGCTTGTAGCGCAATGGATCCACGTCGGTGATGCCCATGCAATACGCAGTCAACGAACCCGCAGCGGACCCTCTGCCAGGTCCCACCGGAATGTCGTGTTCTTTAGCAAACCGGATGAAATCCCAGGTAATAAGAAAGTAGCCGGCAAATCCCTTCATTTTCAGGACATCCAGTTCGGTCTGAAGCCGCTCGGTATACTGTTCCATCGGAATGGTATTGTCCAGTTTCCCCGCTTCTTTCAGTTTCTCCAGACCCTCTTTTGCCAACTGCTCCAGGTAGTCATCCAGTGCCTGCCCATCGGGTGGCTTAAACTCCGGCAGCATCATTTTACTTGGCAATTCCACATCACACATTTCCGCAATTTTCAATGTGTTGTCCAGGGCTTCCGGACAGTAGGAAAACAGCGCCTCCATTTCTTCCCTGGATTTCAGGTAGAACTTATAGGGGGCATATTTCATTCGATTCTCATCGCTGAGAAGGTGATTGGTCTGGAGGCAGAGGAGTATGTCGTGCACCTCGCTGTCCTCTCGTTTCAGATAATGCATGTCGTTGGTGGCAACAAGGGGGATGTCTACTTCCCTTGCCAGTTTTACGATCTCAGGAAGCAATTTCTTTTCTGCGGGGATATCATGGTCCTGCATTTCCAGATAAAAGTGACCCTTGCCGAAGATTTTCTGGAAACGAAGGGCAGCCTTCTTTGCATCTTCGTAACAATCGTTCAAAATCAGCTCAGGAATCTCTCCCTTGAGGCAAGCCGTGAGGCCGATAAGTCCTTCACTGTGCTTTTCCAGCAATTCAAGGTCAATTCTGGGTTTATAGTAAAATCCACTGAGAAAGCCTTCGGAAACCAGCTTGCAAAGATTCTGATAACCCGCATTATTTCGAGCCAGGAGAACCAGGTGGTTCATCCGGGCACCTTTCTGTTTTTCAAGACGGCTCCCCTGAGCCACATATACCTCACACCCCAGAATGGGTTTTATTCCCGCTTTCCTGGCCTCGAGATAAAACTCAGCGATACCGAACATGGTGCCGTGGTCGGTGATAGCAATGGCGGGCATTCCCAGTTCCTTTGCCCGCTGGATCATTTCTTTTACATTGGTCAGTCCATCCAGCAGACTGTACTCAGTGTGGTTGTGGAGATGCACAAAAGTCATGGATGACTCACCTCTTCAGGTTTCTGCAGCATCATCAGCCGGAGTCTCAGTTTCTCCAGTGCTGGTCTCAAGACGGCAGTGCCATTGTATTCTGCCCGACCGGCCTTTTCCAGAAACAGGCCGAAAGCGTATCGGTGTCCGTTCACTTCAAAGGTACCCATCAGCACCGAATTGTAGGGGGATTTGCCCGCTGTGCCGGTTTTTAACATCAGTTTGATTCCCGCAACGGCTGCCCGCTTTCCGGTGCCCTCTTCCCAGTTGACCGCCTTCAGCATTCCTTCTTCGATGGAAGGAAGCGCTTCTTCTGGAAACAGGAATTCTGCTTTTGAATGGGATGGCAGGGACAGGGTTCCATTTCCCGGGACAGTCTCGTTAGTAAAGGGTGTAGGCAGAACATTCCGTCCATCCGATGCCAGTGAGGCAGCTGTGCGAACCAGCCAGTAAGGTGTGATATATGCTGTATCCAGTCCGATGGCCCCCCGGGCCAGCGCATAGTCTCCTTCCTCCAGTGGAGTCCGTTGCTCACCCAGCCTGGCTGATAACTCCCCGAGGGAGAATGAACGGTTATTGATACCGAAACGATCCAGCCAGCGTCCTTCCACTTCCGGACCCAGTTTCAGAGCGGTTTCCGCAAAAACCAGATTGCAGGAAGAAGCGAGGCTGTTTGCCATGCTTTTGAGCTTTCCATGCTTTTTCCAATCGTAGAAAATATGCCCGCCGATCCGGATCGGACCTTTGCAATTGTAAGGAAAATCAACTGTCGCACCTTCCTTTATGGCCGCCGCCATAGTGACCACTTTGATTACGGAACCGGCCTCAAAAACATCCTGAAAAGGATTCATATTCTTTGCGCAGAGTCCGATAAGGTGGGAATTCTCCGAGACAAGGAATGCCCCGTTCCATTTCCCCATGGACTGATACAGAATTTTCTGGATATCAGGATCCAGAGAACTCCCATAAATGGCAAGAAAATGTCGATGGAGGGGAACCGCTTTTTCCAGGAAGGAAGTGCCTGGCAATTTAGCTCTGAATTTTCCCAATTCCATATCAACATCCAGAATTCCTTCGACAACCGGTACGGATCTGGTCGCAAAATAACCCTTGAAATCCGGATCATCTTTCAGAAATGGGGCCGCTTTTGAGAAATTACCATGATCAAAGTCATACATCGCCTGGAACCGGGGCAGAGATAGTCTCCGGTGGTTCAGGTAGTCCATCAGGGTGGAGAAAGTATCAAGCCGATGTGCCGCCAGCAAATTATTGAGAAGAGCCTGATATGTACCGTGGGTAAGATGAGCGGAGTCAGAAATAATCGCCTTTTTGCCGGCAAGAATTACTGCGACATTTTCCATTTCATCCAACCGGTGTTTCAGGGGGAAAAATCCGGCGTATCGCGCTTGGCGAATGTGGCTCAGCATGGCCTCCGGCGTACTGGTCCTGCTTTTCAGTGTAGCTCCGGCCCGGTAGTACATGCCGGCCCCTACCAGTGACCAGGCAATTCCGATAATCATCAACCCCTTCAACCATCCGGAGACCCGATTTCGCCGCTTCACTGAAAAATTTCTCATTTTATTCTCACCTCTATACCAGTTCCAATTTCTGTTCTCAGGATATCAGATGCCCGCCTTTCCCGGGCGACAATTTCAATCAGTCCCTTGCTCCCTGGTACCATAAATAGCCCATCCCCACCCTCAGCAAAGGTAGAATGGCTCTGGACAATTATCTTTCCGTCCAGTTCCAGAGTTACCCGGCCCAGCAGTTGGTTTCGAACAGAAGTGACCAGGTTTCCGAACCCGTCTATGTGGAGGATTTCTCCATTAGAAAGCGCTGTGATTTCTTCCACAAACGAAATAGGCCTTACCACTGAAAGTCCGACCGTTTTTTTCAGGAAGCGGTTTACGTTGTTGTGAATCCCTGCTGCAGCTGGTGCGAAAATGTCCCTCCCATGAAAAGTATTGCTGCATTGGGGGGAAAACAGTGGATCGTCAGTATCAATATGAAAGGTCTTCCCCTTACAGGCAAACGAAAAAAGGCCGTTATCCGGCCCCACAAACCAGTGATGGTCCAAGTGCACCGCCACCGGGGCCCGTTTGGTTCCAACACCCGGGTCCACCACGGCAAGGAAAACAGTTCCTGCCGGGAAACGCTGGTATACAGATTGAAGCAGGAACTGTCCGTGCCGGGGATTTCCAGCTTCCACATGGTGGCTGATATCCAGAACTTGTTCAATCCCGTGGGAGAGAAGAACCAGCTTCAATTCTGCAACATATGTATCTTTTATCCCAAAATCCGTCAGTAATGAGATCATAGCGATTCTCCTTAGCGTTCCACAGCCATTGTAACATGAACGTGGAAGAGTTGGAGTGGGCGTTGTGCGTGGGGGTGAGCGTGAGAGTTGGAAAGGGTAAGAGAAGAGAATGGCCGATTCCCTGCCTTTACTTAAACTTAAGCTTAAACTTGAACTTCTCTTTCCCTTCGCTGGAAGTTTCCGGTAAAATGGTATCATGAAGTATGCTTTGCTGTTTCGTGTGGGAAAGACACAGATGGCACTGGATGTCCGGTGCGTTTCCCATGTGTTGAAGGAAATGGAGATCACACAAGTACCGGATGGACCGGATTATGTGGAAGGGGTTTTTGCGCACAGGGAGCACATTATATCTGTGGTAAGAATTGCCGGGAAATACGGGCTTGACGCGGTTACCGAAGGCCGCCTGTTCCTGGTCACAGTAGAGGACATGCTGGTGGCTATCCGTGTGACGGAAATTCTGAATGTTATTGAAGTGAATGAAAGTGAAATAAAAAGCGGCGATACCGGAGATATGCCTGTTTCCGGCATTCTGACCCGTGATGGAAAGCCGATTATGATTCTGGATCTCGATCGGATATTTTCGAAGAAAGACAGGAAGATTCTCCGTGCCCTCTACTGATCCCAAATTTCGAGTTGTCATTTTTGCCGACTGTCATCTGCCGGTGACGTCGGGCCATCCCGACTTTACGTCATTTCTTCACACTCTTAAAGAAGTGGCGAAACAGACGAAAACCATTGTGCTGCTGGGCGACGTGTTCCGTGTGTGGGCAGCGATCCCAGTGTTTGATCATGAAAATGGGCATGCGCTCCTTGAGGCTGTCAAATCGCTTTCCGAAAAGTGCAGAACCATTATGGTGGAAGGAAATTGGGACTTTTATATTGAAAGGGCCTATTTTGATTGTTTTGATGAAATTTCAGAGGACGCCATTGAGATTGAGTCAGGAGGAGAGCACTGCGTTTTTGTTCATGGCCACATGGATCACCTGTTTTCGGATCGACTGTTGATGAGGCTGTTGAAGTCCAGTCTTGCCCGTGCGCTTTTCCAATGGAAGCGATTTTCCGGACTGGCCCGGAAGTTGATTAGAATATTCCAGGAAGGTGAGTTAAGTAAACAAGTCCGACAGGACGAACTGATCAAGGTCGCCGGAAGGTTGGGAAAACGATTTCCAGGCAGTGACCGAATATTCGTAGGCCATTTTCACCAATTCTGGCAACATGGAAGAGTGATCGGGATCCCCGACTACCACGGCACCCATTCATTTCTCGGCCTATCGGAAAAACCAGCACTCTATCGTTTTAACGATGACCGGATTTCACTGGTTAATTCAGACAGACCACTTACCATTTTCGATCAGCACAGTGAAGACTGAAAATGGAACATTTCTGTAAACCCATCACCCATTGCTGCTGCTCTGCGGCTTCACTTCCCCGCTCTTAACCAATCCAATCTTAAACAATACAGGGCCAACAATCTGGTTAATGGCAATAACGGAGATGATGATGGCTTTCAGCGGCTGTCCCCATTCAGGGAAAGCCTTTTCAACAAGTATGGCAATGCTCAATGTCAGACCGGCATTGGTGAGGAAGCCGGTCCACGCGTATTTGCGTATGGCATCAGTGCTTCCGGTGAGCTTCGCACCAAGGGCAGTTGAGAAGAAAATGAGGATGGCCCGGAGTACAACAAACAGGGTGACAAGGAGGTAAACCGAACCGAAATAGGAAAAATCCAGCCCCGCACCGGCGATGGAAAAGAAGATGACGTAGATGGGCAGGTGGCTCCTTTCAATTCCTTCAATCATCAAGGGGCCCTGTCGGGAAAAATTTTGAACAACAAAACCGGCGATCATACACATGAGCATTTGCTCCAGCCCGACAAAATGGGCCAGTTCGTTGGCAAGAAAGGCGGCAATGACAATAAAAACGGTGATTTCTCTGGCCACGTAGCGGTAAAAAAGTATCATCAGACCACCGTATGCCAGTCCCGCTGCGATGGACAGAAAGATATGGCCGAAGGTTTGGATCAGGAAGGACAGTGAGAAAGGTACCGCGCCGCCAATACCCCGGATTACTCCCATTGCAAGTGCGAACAACAGGAGAACAACTATATCTTTCACCATAGTCACACCGAGAACTACATCTGTGAATGGGCCTTTTGCCTGGTATTCATGGATAATTGCGATTGTGGATGCTGGGGATTTTGCAACAGCAACCACAGACAGCATGATGGCTGCCATCCATATTGTTTTTATCCCGGAGATACCCTGGACCTCAAATAGATTCAGAAAAGGAACCATGACGATCAAGGTACCACCGAAAATCAAGAGGGTATGACTCAGGGTAATGCCTGAAATGGCTCTTACATTTTCCCGGAGGCTCTTGAGTTTCAACTCACCTCCGGCAGACAGCGCGATGAAGCTCAGGGCGATGGTGTTGATGAATTCAAGGGACTGGATGTCAGTATGGGAGATAAGCCCCAATACAGATGGTCCGAACAGAATACCGGCCAGGAGGTTGCCTGTCAGGGCGGGAAAACCCAGCTCTCGGGCAAGAACACCGAAAAGATATGCCACGATGATAAGAAAACCCAGTGCCAGGTAGGGACCGATGACAGAGTTATGAGGAACAGAACTGCTGCCGGCCAATATAAGGAAAAACAGGGTGGACACGGCGATGATGTTAAGCAGTAAACTGGCAATATTTTTCCAGTTCACTTTGCTTCCTCCTTCTTTCCGAACAGCACACCTATTGCCTGGAGAACCATAACGGCTACCAGAAATGCTGAAAACCAGACCTTGGGCAGGGTGGCGCCATCCTGCATCCAGATATCCGTGCCAATGGCAATGGCCAGCCCGCCCGGTGCCATGAAATAGGCCCAGAAGTGCTGGTTGAGACTGAACCAATGTGTTTTCACAAAGAGCCAGCGAAAAATTCCTGTCATAAGTACAATGGAAAGGGCGGAGAAAAGGAATTCCGGGTTATCCGGTATGCCTGCCAGGATTCCCACAAGGAGGAGGAAAAGCATATAGAGGGGCTTTTCATCCGTTGCGATATCCCGGTAAATTGGCTCACATTTCTTGCAGGTGTTGGCAAGATACACACCGGAGAAAAAGGAAACGATCAAGGGAGAAATCCGGAATACGGCACAGGTTTCTGAAACCAGAACAATGACACCGATGAGTATCAGGAGGAGGCCTTCTGGCCTGTGGTTCAACGAAAGCAGAGCACGTGACAGTATTGCGAACAGAGCACTGAAGCACAACAGGTACAGGCTGGAAACCAGTGGAAGCGTAATTACCTGAATGCCGGTGAAAAGCAGAAGAATAAAGAAGGGAACAACACTGACAAAGAAAAGTACGGTACGGTTCTCAATTCCCCGTGCAGGAATAAAGTGAGAAACCGTGCGGAAGCTGATAGGGGCCAGGGCCAGTGCGAAGACAGCAAGCACTGGTTTGGTGGTTAACAATCCAATACCCAGTGCAATTGCGGCGACCAGTCCCGTAGTCCATGCGGCTGTTCTTACCAGGAAATTTTCAGGCAGTTTCCGAATGTAGTGAAAGTCCACTTCCAATCCGATCAGGAAGCCGATCCAGCCCAGGAAGGGAAAGAGCAGGGGTTTCAATAACCCTTGTCCAAGGGGAAGATTTGATAGCAGAAATCCCAGGATCAAATATTCCATGCCAACGAACGTAGAGATTTTTCTCTTTTGGAAGATGATTGAAAAACTGAAATACGCCACTGCAACTGCGAAAATGACAAAAAGCCTGGCAAACATGTCAGGTCTTAACCCCGCGGGCTTCCCCGATATCCAGTGAGAACATGATGCCGGTATTGGGCAGTGAAAAGTCTCCGTACACTGACTGGATGGTATTCATAGCTATTTGAAGGGTGGCGGCATCCGGCACCATGGACAGAATCATCTTGTTGGTAGGGTTGTTGCCCTGGATGAGGCCGCGAAATCCGGCAAAAAGTGGGATTTCGTCCGCCATGTATTCGAACATACCCCGGGCGTCCAGGATGCTGGCTCCTGTAATTCCTTCTTCCATCAAAGCCTCCAGGACATCTTCCAGGCGTTCTTCTTTTTCGATGATACAGACCAGCAGCTTTGCTTCAGTCATAGTGAATCAGGACCTCGAAAAGTGCGTCTTCACTTTCTGCCGAAAGGAGTTTATCCAGAAATTCAGGATGCTTCATCATCAGTGCCAGTTTGGCGAGAATTTGAAGGTTGATGATGTTGCTGGGGGATGGGGCGCCAACCATGACAAAGATCAATTCAACAGGTTTCTTGTCCAGTGCAGCAAAATCAATCGGTTTTGCAAGTCGATAGACAAAAATTTCCTGACTTTCGCATTTCTCATACATTACGTGGGGAATGGCGATGCCATTTCCGATTCCGGTACTCATAGTTTCTTCCCGAAGGTAAAAGAGTTCCAGCAGACGTTCTTCTTCGAAGTCTTCATGAAAAACAGAGATATCTTTCACCATTTTCTTGAAGAAATCGGTTTTGTCTTGCGCATCAAACTGGAACCGAATGTGTGCTTTTAGGACAAATTGGTCTAGTTTCACTGCATTCTCCCCCTGATATGAAGTGTATTTTCAATGGCTCCATCATATCATCCGACCGAACGATAATCAATATTTCCGGCTCAAGATGCGGACGTCAGAGCAGCGCTTTGCACCTTGTGAATAGTGGGAGGTGAATGGTGGATGGTTCAAAAAGGACAAGAGAGGGAGTTGCGGCTTCCCGCCTTTTGATTTACCAATTTCCAAGCACTCATCGCCCTTCACTTGTTGATAATTTCAGAGAACATGACCCGATTTCTGCCGGCATGCTTGGCCATGTAGAGGGCGGTGTCCGCGGCACTGATTAGCTTTTCAAAGTCGTTGACGTCCAGGGGTACCACAGTGCTGACTCCGAGGCTTATGGTGACCAACATGATCCCGACATCATTTGTGCATCCCTGAGCAACCGCGGCGCGAAGAGACTCTGCCATATTCAAGGCGCCTTCTTTTTCAGTATTTGGAAGGACCGCAATAAATTCTTCTCCTCCGTAGCGGGCCAGGAAATCCCGGGGCCGTTTCAGTTCATTCTGGAGCATAGCCGCAATTTTCTTCAGGCAGACATCTCCGGCCTGGTGGCCAAGACTGTCGTTGTACTGCTTGAATCTGTCAATATCAACAAAAATAAGGGAAATCGGAGTGGAATCACGAAAACATGTTTTCCAGTCCCTTTCCAGCTGGTGCATGAGATATCGATGATTTGGAATGCCGGTCAGTCCATCTGTCTGAGCCAGGTCAGCCAGTTTTTGATTCAATTTGTTGAGCTCTGCTGTTCTTTCCTGAATTTCTATTTGCAGCGTGTGTTCCCTGTGGCGAATCTGTCTCACCCGTAATCGGTACAAGAAAAACAGCAAAAAGATGATCAAAACAACAACAATACCTCTGAACCAGCCAGTCTGGGTAAATCGGGGCAGCAACAAGATGCTGAGGGTCTGGCCTGTCTTACTCCAGACGCCATCGTTGTTGGAGGCAATGACATGGAAGGTGTACTGTCCAGGTGGCAAGTTTGTATAGTAGGCAATCTTTCTGTGTCCGACATTTACCCAATCGGCGTCAAGTCCTTCCAGCTGATACTTGAACGTGACCCTATCCGGCAACAGAAAGCTGAGGGCGGCATATTGAATCTCGACTTCTCCCCTCCCAATTGGCGCACGAATTGGTTCATAGTGGGAGTATTCTTCACCGTTTACATGAACTGATTCGATGGCGATGGGGGGAGGAACTGTATTCATTGGCATTTTATCCGGATAAATGACGATGGCTCCCTTGATGCTGGAAAACCAGAGAGCCCCATCCGAAGCCCGGCAGGCGGCAAGCTGGGCCGGTCCGTTGCTTTCAGTGGCTTTGACGCCTTCGGCTTTCCCATAAGACCTGCAGATGATGGAATCTCGCACACCTTCTTCCATTTTTTTCAAAGCGGCCTTTTCAACAGTAAAAATTCCTCGATTGCAGTTCATCCAGAAATTTCCACTTCCATCTTCAGTGATGGAAAAGATAGAATCACTGTACAGGCCTTCCCGCATGGAAAACCGCTGAAAATGTTCGTTCTCGTAGTGAAATAGTCCGTCGTTTCCGGTGCCGATCCATATAGAACCGTCCGAATCGGGATGAATGGCCCATATGCCGGTGTTGGTAAATCCGTTCCTGGAATTGAAAACTCTAATTTCCCCATTTGAAATCCGGTTGATACCATCGTTGTATGTTCCCGCCCAGATGGCCCCTTCTTGATCCAGTGCCAGTGAATAAACGTAGTTTCCTGAAAGACCTTCCTTAGTTGTGATGGTACGGGTTCCGGTTTTCGATATGATGCTGATGCCGCCCCCATTGGTTCCGACCCAGACATCTCCGTTTGGCAGTACCAGGATAGCTCGAACTATATTATTAAACAAGCCGTTTTGGGTTGAGTACCTGGTAAAGTGGCCGTTTTTCAAATGATATAAGCCGTTTCCATATGTGCCGATCCATAGGGAGCCGTCATCACCTTCTGCCAGGGACCAGATAAAGTCGGCATCCAGGTTCTTGATGGTGGTGAATTTATCGTTCTGATACCGGACCAGACCACCCCCGACTGTTCCGATCCAGACTGTTCCGTCTTTCCCCGGCAGAAGACTGCGGACACTGTCGACGGGGAGGCCATTTCTGGAATTAAGTAAGGTAAATTTGTCGTCCTTCAGTTGAAACAACCCAACCCGAGTGCCGACCCACAGGCTACCTTCCCGGTCCTCAAGCACTGCTCGTACTGATGTGTTTGAGAGCCCCTCTTTTTCGGACAGAACGGAAAACTGACCCGTTTGTGACAAAGAGAACAGTCCCCCGCCGTTGCTGCCGATCCACAGAGAACCTTCCCGGTCCCGAAAAATGACGCGGACATCTATCAGGCCAGGTTCCGTCTGGCCGATTCTTTCAAAACGCTTATCCCGTAACGTAATCAGCCCCATTCCCTGAATTCCGATCCAGAGAGTGGTGCCGGATGGTTCCACATAGAGCGTATGAATGTTCATGCTTGGAAAATCGGATGGGGCGTTGAGATGAACAATTTTACCTTCCTGTATCCGATCCAGGCCTTTTGGTGTTCCGATCCATAGCCCCCCGTCCGATGAAGGCGCCAGGGCGGAGATGTAGCCATCAGCAAGGCCGTTTTCAACTGTAAAAGAGGTGAAGTGGTTCTTGTTGTCATACATGCTGAGGCCCCGGTTGGTACCGATCCAGACGTAATGATTCTTGTCTTCATTGATTGTAGTGATGGAATTTCCGGCAAGCCCGTCTTGTACGTTGAAATGCCGAAACACACCCTGGCTATAGCAGGTAAGTCCGCTTGGTGTGCCAATCCACAGACAACCATGGCTGTCTTCAAAAAGTGCCTTGATGGTGTTGTTCCCCAGTTCAGGAACCTTTCTTTTATTGAAAACTGTGAATTGTTCGCCATCATAACGGGCAAGTCCCTCGAAAGTGCCCATCCAGAGGTATCCGTCTTTTGTCTGAACAAGATTCATTACGGAGCTCTGGGGCAGACCATCTTCCGTCGTAAAAATATTCAGGGTATGTTGATCCAGTTTTTTTGATGGGTCCAGTGCGGATGCAGGGGAAATTGCCATGAAGAACATGACAAGTACTGTGAGAGACAAAAGTCCCCTGTGCCAACGATGATATTTTTTCACTGAATCCTCCTGTTCCAATTATATCCAGAGAGGCATGAATTGCAACCGAAGAATTGCCGGACCGATCAGGAATATGTCGGCGAGTGCCATCGGGGCCGGTTTGGCAATCCGGAGAGGCCGGCAGGTGATTGTGGAAACTTTTCTAAAAGTGTTCACGCTTTCCTCCACCATTCGTCATGGCCTTGAACACTGATATATGCGTCAGTCATTATGCCAGTTTCAAAAGAACCTATAATTCATTAAACGAATAAGATGAACGGGAAGGTTGATTCGCGAAACTGCTCAGACTATGGTGGCAGGAATCAGCGATTGGAGGAGTTTATTGAAAGTTGGTAATTTATATCAGCCAGCCATTGCAGCTTGAATGCATGATTCCGGGGGCTGGGGTGGGCAAAACAGAGGGGATGTCCGGGTTTCTGGGCGCCGACAATTCTTTCTCTTCCTATTGAATGAACGCAGTGCTCCACCAGTTTGCTCAGTCGGGGGCTCTGACCCCATCCGGCAATGATCGGCCCCCGGTTCATAGAGAGACGAAGGTTCCATTCCTTTTTTCTCTCGATGGAGAATATGGAATGCACAGATCCCCCCGGTATTTCTTTGAGACGGGAGACTGTCTGAAGAAAATCTACACTGTTCGGGTTTCGTAGATCAGAGAGGTTGACGACCCGTACATGGTCCCAGTTCTGGACGATCATCAATCGCATGACCTGGTACTGAGTGGTATCCGGGACGGTGGGGACAAGCGGCTGAGTCAACTCCATCGTTCTGATCGCACTTGCGGCCACCCTGCCATCTTCGTGGGCGGGGGAAAGGGGGTGGGATGAGCCTGGATTCATCATAATAACCAGGGCATCTGAATGCGAATTGGCAATCTCTTCCCGGAATCCCGCGAACTTATCCGTCTTCAGTATTCCCAGAACACTCCGGCAGGGAAATTCCCGGTCATTCTCCAGAACGAGACGGTAAAAATGGCCGAGACAAGAATATTGCTGTTTCAGTTTTTCAGCAGGGACGAATGTTCTGTCATCGTTACCGGACAAACGTTTGCCAGAGGGAGAGTGCCCATACTACCCCGGCAATAAAAAGGGAGAACATGACTGCAGCGGAGCCGCAGTCTTTGGCTTTTCCTGCCAGCTCGTGATAGTCCGGGGAAACCATATCCACAATCGACTCAAGGGCGGAGTTCAGGAGTTCCACCAGCAGTATCAGGAGGAGGCTCACAATCATGAGAATGCGGTTTACCGGTGCGACGGGCAGGAAACAGGCAGCAGGAATAAGAATGACAGCCAGAAACAACTCCTGCCGGAAGGCAGCTTCCGTTTTCTGAGTGGCAGCAATCCCCTTGATGGAGAAACGTGTAGCATCCAGGATATGGCGCACACCTTGAGATGCCTTCAGTGGAGTGTCTTTCTTCTCACTATTTTCAGCCATATCTCCTCCTATCTTGCATTGTAACGGATATCAGCGGTCTTTCAAGTATTCAGGGCGGTATATGGGCGAGTAGGTTCCATGAAAGCGGGGTCCAAAGGGGCAACTTGACCGGTCTTGTAGTTAAATCCCACCATCACAGAATACCCCCTGGCTTTTTCCTCCCCGGTTTCAGGATTCAGGAGGATATAGTTAAACCGATAGCTTTTCCCCCGGATGTGAGAAAGGAAGCAGCGAACGATTATCTTGTCTTCATAGAATATTGGTTTGCGATAAATCAGGTGGTTTTCTGCCACAACTGCGAAGAATTCGAATCTACCGGAAAATTCAGGCAAAACTTGATCGCGAAATCCGATTCGAGCCTGTTCCAGGTAGGTGAAATAGGTGGCGTTGTTGACATGGCCCATGGCGTCAAGGTCTCTGAATCGCACAGTTACGGGCACGTCCACGGTTTTTTCAGGTGCTGGTGTCGGTGTGTTTCTAAGATTCATTTGTCCTCCAGAGAACAAGTCCAGCCATTGCAATGAATACCAGATCCCGCACAATATCCAGGAATCCCAATGGCTCTTTGGATGCGGCAAAGCATCCACAACTGGTATCAATGCCCCGAATCATGGCCTGTCCCATCGCAATAATGAACATAACATTCAGCCCGATGGTGAGCCATGCGGACAGTGATGTGTAGATGCCGGCCAGAAGCAGAAAACCAAGCACGAGTTCAAGGGATGCCAGCAGTAGGGCAAATACCGGCGTGATGATGTCAGGGAGCATATGGTAGCGGGCAACAGCCTCTGAGAACCCGGGCCAGTCCAGTAGTTTCGGAACTGCCGCGTATAGAAACACGGCGGCAAGACCCAGGCGGCTTATTGTTGCAAGGATTTCTGAAATCCGGTATCTGTTGATACCGGGTAACGGGCTTGTTTCCATGCTTCCATTCCTCCTTTGAAGACAATAAGTTTTGTTTCAGGGATGCCGATTTCTACCAGTTTCTTTGCCAGGATGTCGCTGAGGTCACAACTGATACCGGTGCAGTACAAAACCAGTTTCGGTGCGGAATCCAGCATGTCTTTCAGTTTGAAGAGGAGGTCCATCCCGGCTTCGTCATGGATGGACAGGTTAATGGAACCGGGGATGTGCCCTTCAGCATACTGTTCAAAGGGGCGGGCATCCAGAAAAAGAACATTCCCTTCGTTGAAAATTGCAAGTATCTTTTCTACGTTTTCCATTTCTGCACTTTTTTTAGCCGGTGTTGCGGCAAACACGGTCAATGCCACCATCATTGTCAGTGTCAGGACTGAAAAGAGTTCACGATACATCTTCCGGATCCTCCAGTTTGATCATGCCTTCATTCTTCATCATTGTGATGAAGATCCCGACTCGTTCGTGCGGCGGGATTACCCGTTTCCCGAAACGTTCTCCGATCAATTCAGTAATTTCCATGACGGTTCTTTTGCCGTCAACCAACTGCCAGACCATGGTGCCGATTTCATCCAGCCTCACCCTCATTGTGGGTTTCTTCAGCCTGGGCTGAATGTGCCGGGACGGCCAGCCGGAGGAAAAGCGGGGGAGAAGGATCACTGCCTTCTCCCCTTCCATTTCAAACTCCCGAATCCGGTTTGGAACCAGGGTTAATAGATTTTTATCTTTATGTTCTTCAGTCATTCTCTTTCTTTAATACTCCCAGGGGAATCTTTACCAGCATGTAACCCAATGCGAACATCACGAGTATGCTGACCAGAAAACTGGAATTGGGCCACAGAATGGGAACTTTCACATCAAAGAAGAAAAGGGCGGCAAATAACAGTCCGATCAGGGCTTCTCCGGCTATGAGGCCGGATGCCACCAGTACTCCTCTGTTTTCCACTGAAGACTTTTCCTCGTCTGAAAGGTTGCGTCTGGCAATGATGGAATCGATAATCCAGCGAATGATACCGCCGACAAAAATGGCCGCAACGGTTTCAAAGGAGAGGTACATTCCAACACAAACCAGCATCGGACTCTTTACCCGGAGGAGGATGAATCCGATAGCCATGATGATGCCGACAATGATCAGTGGCCACACCATGTTACCCCCGACGATGCCTTTTGAAAGCTGCGCCATGAGCCCGGCCTGGGGCGCTGCGAGCACATCGCCACCGAAACCGCCGATATGGCCGTCGATAGCGGCCTGTTTCAGGTCACCTGCGTTGAGAATAAAGAGCGGAATCCACATGACACATGCTGCAACGACGACGCCGATCAAATCCGCTGCTTCCATCTTCCATGGGGTACCACCGAGGATATATCCCACCTTCAAATCCTGAAGCATTTCCCCTGCCACGGCCGCAGACACGCAGACAACGCCTGCAACAGCCAGGACAACAGTAATACCCTGGGTTCCTTTGGCGCCCAGTGCAACCATCAGAATTGCAGCCACTACCAGTGTGGAGATTGTCAGGCCGGAGATGGGGTTATTGGATGAGCCGATGAGCCCCACCAGGTAGCCGGAAACGGCAGCAAAGAAGAACCCCGCAACAAGCATGACAAGCGCTGCCACCAGTGCGGGCCAGAAAGAGGCAGAACCCCATCCCATGAACCACCAGTATACGATGAATGTAATGACGGAGAGAACAGCCATCCCACTGAACACAAACTTGATGTTCAGGTCTTTATCGGTGCGGATGGTTGCAGATTTGGCCGTTGCCGCCTTCTTGACATCATCCACCGAGCGCTTGATGCCGGCGAAAAGGGACTTGCGCATCCCGTAGAGCGTGTAAGCGGCACTCATCAACATGCCGCCGATGGCAATGGGCTTCACAATGGTGGCAAAAATAACCTTTGAAACTTCCACCCATGTCATGGAACCGCTATGAACAAAAGGCAGATACTGAGGTGCCAGTACCAGCATGAGCAGCGGGACAAACAGTCCCCATGCCAGGACACCACCTGCAAAGTTCAAGGCGGCCAGCACCGGGCCGATGATATATCCCACACCGAAGAATGCCGGACTCAAGGCCGGTGACTTCAGCAGAAAGCCGCCACCGGTATTGACACCGGTAAAGCCGGCTTTTGCCTTGGCCGTGCCCGGAACAATCTTCTGTGCAAATCCGATGAAAGATTCCCAGCTTCCTTTGAATACGTGGAAGTTTTTGAGGAATTCCACCATTCCGCCGGTGAACATGGCATAAAACAGGTACTTGGCTCCTGTTACACCGGAACGCCCGGCCTTGTGGATTTCAGATGCTGCGACGGATTCCGGAAACGGCAGCGTGGCATCTTCCACCATCACCCGGCGAAGCAGGGTGACAAAGAGGATACCGATGATACCACCCACCAGCATGATGACGGTGGATTTCCAGTACCCGGCGAAGGAACCGAAAAACTCCGGATCCCAGACACCGGAAATCAGGAAGGCCGGCAGTGTGAAAATGGCGCCGGCAGCGATGGATTCACCGATGGAACCCACGGTTCGGACTACATTTTCTTCCAGAATATTGTTGTCCTTGAACAGGCGCAACAATGCCATCCCCAACACAGCAGCCGGATAGGTTGCCGCGATGGTCATACCCGCTTTTAATCCCAGATAAGCGTTTGCAGCTCCCAGGATCACGGCTAGAAAAAGGCCAATAATCAGTCCGCGGACGGTGAATTCTTTCAAATTCTGATCCACGGAAACAAAGGGTTTAAAACTCAAATCTACCTCCCCCATTCGGAATGTTCCACGCTATAATACCAGAAACATACGTTTGATTGAATGGAAAACAATTTCTTCAGAAAGCGATTGAGTTCAAGGCCCCGTGTCCTGTACCTGATTTTCATGTTTTTGGTGAAACAGGTTGCGTTATTCGACTGAATTTGCCATATTATGAAGAAGGAAATAGAATGATGGGAGGCGATTATGCGTCGTGAACATGGTTTTACACTGGTGGAATTACTCATCGTGGTGGCAATCCTCGGAATTCTGGCTGCCATTGCCATTCCGGCTTATCTCGGTGCCCAGACACGGGCATTCAACAAAGCGGGGAAAGAAGAATGCCGGACACTGGCATCTGCCATGGAGGTTTACTATCAGGAACACGCCAGCTATGGTGCGGACGGCGCCCTTGTGGGTACGGCTGCTATCAACGGACGGTATCCGGCCTATCTACCCTCAACAGATATCCAGTTTGATGTACAGGTGCAGATAGCCGGTGGCGGACAGACATACACAATTACCTGCACCCCCAAAGCCGGTGGGCGGCAGTTTGGCAATAGCATGACAGCTCTAACTCTAAATGAAAGGAATGAAATGGACTGGCAGCCGTAATGGACTGGTTCGGCACATTCCCCATCATTGCGTTTTTCTTCGGCCTGATTTTCGGTTCCTTCTATAATGTCTGTATTTATCGCCTGCCCAGGGACGAGTCCATTATTAAGCCCCGGTCCTTTTGTCCCGGTTGCGGGAAGACCATCCCATGGTATGAAAACATTCCCCTGTTCAGTTACCTTTTTCTCCGGGGAAAATGCTCTACCTGCGGGGCCACAATTTCTTTTCGGTATTTTTTTGTAGAACTCATTACCGGTTTGGCATTTGGCTTTGGCGTCTATCATTACGGAATTTCCATAAAGACCCTGGAATTCGTCGTTCTGGCGTCCCTGATGATTATTCTCTTTTTCACCGATCTGGATGAACGGATTTTACCGGATGAAATCACCCTTGGGTTCATCCCGGTGGGTCTGATCTTTGCCTTTTTCTCCATGGAACGGAACCTCAAGGAGTCCATTCTGGTGACCATCCTCGGCGCCGGAGGACTGGCACTGATTGCCTGGATTTATTTCAAGGTCAAAAAAATCGAGGGCATGGGGATGGGGGACATTAAAATGCTGGCCCTGATGGGGGTATTTCTGGGCATCAAAGCCTTCCTTGCCCTGCTGATTGCAGCGCTTCTCGGTACCATCGCTGGGCTCTTCATCATTTATGTTTTGAAAAAAGGGAAGCGCTACGAAATTCCCTTCGGTTGTTTCCTCTCCATCGGCACACTGATTGCCTACATCTACGGGAATGAAATGCTTGCCTGGTACGTACACCACTACATCGTTCATTAGTCAGGGCCCGGAGGCCCCGCGTGCTCTGTGCGCTTCCGGCGCCAGAGAGTGCGAGCGTAAATAGAAAATTCAAGACACGGATTGGCCCCTTTCCCGGCCTTTCTGAATCTTATCCGGGCTCATCGTCAACCTTGCCTTCTAGTTAAGCTTGTCCTTTCCCCCAACATGCAGAGCAACGATACCCATTGTCATTCTCTTGTATTGAACGGTTGAGAATCCGGCAGTTTCCATCTGGTTCCTCAGCGCTTCAGCGCTTGGAAAGGCTTTCACTGAACGGTGCAGGTAGTGGTAGGCGTCCGGATCTTTTGAAATCAGTCTGCCGACAAAAGGCATAAACACGCCGGAATAGAGGTTAAACAGTGGATTCCGGTTGGGTGTGAATTCCAGTATCAGCAGCATGCCGCCGGATTTCAGTACTCTGTAAAATTCAGCCAATCCGTTTTCCAGGCTTTCAAAGTTGCGGATGCCAAAGGCGATGGACACGACATCCACGGAATTGTCCGGCAATGGAAGAGCCAGTCCGTCTCCATTTACCGGAAATACCCGGTGGTTTTTCAATTTTCCCAGTCCGCCGTTCAGCATCTTACAGGCAAAATCCAATGCAATTACGTTGGCCGCCGGGAATTTACGGGCAAAGGCGATGGACAGATCCATTGTGCCGGCAGCAACATCCAGGATAACTTCCGGTGCCGGTAAGGAAACAGCGTTCACTGCCCTTCGCCGCCACAGTGCATCAATATTGAAACTGAAAAAATGGTTCAGGAAATCATAGCGCTGGGCAATATCATTGAACATGGACTGGATTTTTGCCGGCTCCTGTTCACGAGTCATACGATTACAACCTCGGCCTTCACCTCTCCGGAGTCGGGTATGATAACAATCCCGACACCACCCCGGCGGAATGGGCCCGGGTTTAAGAGGACGGTTTTTCCGAGTCTGTCCACTCCGGCAGCTTCGTGGATGTGACCCGATAGAAAGACTTCCGGTTGAATTTCTTCTACCCATTTCCGAATCTGCTTTCCACCCACATGGCGATTTATCATGATACGGTCCAATTTCGTCCCGTAAGGTGGGTTATGGCAAATGACAGCCAAACGCCCGGGATGATCCGGTTTATACAGACTGGAAAGCCGGCTTACGATTTCTGATTCAGGAATTTCGAACGGGGTACCGAACGGCGTCGGCATTGCGCCGCCTGAACCGATAAACCGGACATGCCCCATGGTCACGGATTTTCCGTGGAGGTTTGCATCCAGTTCGTTCAGTATTCGGATACTGTCTTCACCGTCCATGTTGCCGGGGATGGCAAGGAGGCATCGGGTGTACTGTTTCAATTCTGTCACGACCTGGCGCAGCTCACCTAAATCCCCGTGGCGGGTGAGATCACCGCAGACAACTGTCAGGTCTGATCTGGACAGGAGTGAAGCGGCAGCGGTGAGTTTATCCAGTGAGCCGTGAATGTCAGAAAGTACAGTTAGTTCCATGGGTTCCCCCTGCCACGATTTGATGAGACAGGTGTGGCTGTTCACACTATTCTGTCAAAATATATTCGGACTGCAAAGGTTTTTTGATGAGCAGACCCACTTTTGCCCTTACTCCCAGGAGGCCATGTTCCCCGCTTTTCGGCGATCCATTGCGTTGAGGATTTTTTTTCGCATTCGAATGTTTGAGGGAGTAATCTCCAGCAACTCATCGTCGGCAATAAATTCCATGGCCTGCTCCAGTGAAAACTGCCGGTGCGGTGTCAGACGAATCGCTTCATCAGAACCGGAAGCGCGGGTGTTGGTCAGTTTTTTCCCTTTGGCCACATTTACCACGAGGTCACTGTCACGGGAATGCTCCCCGACAATCATTCCTTCGTATGAGTCTACACCGGGTCCGATGAAAAGTTCGCCCCTTGGCTGGAGGTTGAACAGCGCATAGCCAACGGATTTGCATTTGGACTGGGAAACCAGGACACCCCGTGCCCGACCTGGAATCTCCCCTTTTTCATATTCATATTCGTAGAAAGTATGATTGATAATGCCGGTGCCCCGGGTAACAGTCATGAATTCGTTTCGAAACCCGATCAGGCCCCGGGCCGGAACCTTGAATTCCAGCCGTGTGTAGCCGTCATTCCCATTTGTCATATTGACCATCTGTCCCTTGCGAATCCCCATTTTTTCAATCACAACTCCGGCAAACTCATCCGCCACATCAATGACGGCCAGTTCGATCGGTTCGGTTCGTTTCCCCTTCAATTCCCGGTAGATGACCTTTGGTTTGGAAACCTGGAATTCGTAACTTCCCCGGCGCATGTTCTCTATGAGAACAGCCAATTGTAGTTCCCCCCTCGCTTTCACTGTAAAGGCTTCGGCCCGTTCGGTCCGCTCCACCCGGATACTGACGTTAGTCTGGAGTTCCTTCTGCAGTCGATCCCACAGATTTCGGGAAGTGACAAACTTGCCTTCTTTGCCGGCAAATGGAGAATCATTGACCATAAAGGTCATGGACAGGGTCGGTTCATCAATTTCAATGAGGGGCAGTGGAACCGGGTGTTCACGATCCGCAATAGTCTCACCCACATCCACTGTTTCCAGACCGGCGATTGAAATAATGTCTCCCGCGCTGCCATCCTTCACCGGTACTTTCTTCAGTCCTTCGTAGGTAAAAATACGACTGACCCGGTAGAGAAGGCGGTCTCCGCTTCTTTTCAGCAACAGGACTTCATCTCCCTGGTGGACATGGCCGTTGACGATTTTTCCAGTCCCGATTTTTCCCAGGTAATTATCATATTCAATTGCGGATACCAGCATCTGAAGGGGATGTTCTTCGTCTCCTTCTGAATCCGGCACATGGTTCAGCATGGTGTCCAGTAGAGGCGTAAAATCAGTGCTTTCTTCCCCAATCTGGTGCAGTGCAACTCCCCGCTTTGCGGATGTGTACACAACAGGAAAATCCAACTGTTCATCAGTGGCATTGAGTTCGATGAACAGATCCAGCACCATATCCAGTACGGTCTCAGGTCGACTGCCCTTCCGGTCAATTTTGTTGATAACGACGATGGGTTTCAACCCCAAAGCCAAGGCGTTTTTCAATACGTACTTGGTCTGAGGCATGGGGCCTTCGACGGCGTCCACCACCAGCAGTACGGAGTCCACCATTTTAAGGATCCGTTGAACCTCTCCGCCGAAATCAGAGTGCCCTGGCGTATCCACAATGTTGATTTTGACATCCTTGTAGTGAAACGCGGCATTTTTGGAGAAAATGGTAATGCCACGTTCCCGTTCAAGGTCGTTTGAGTCCATGACCCGTTCTGTGACTTCCTGATTTGTCCTGAAAACGCCAGTCTGTTGCAGCAGAGCATCCACCAGGGTGGTCTTGCCGTGGTCAACGTGGGCGATAATGGCGATATTCTTTATTTTATGCATCTTGTGACTCCAGTATTGGTGTTTTCACAGCCGGGGCTGTGGCGCAAAGCGATGTTCTATACGAACCATTCTTGTCATTTTGTGAAAATGAACATGGATGAAGCTTTCAGGTAGAACCGTCACGCGTTCCAGAGTGTAGAGCAGGGCATGGCTTAAGTCAAGTAAAACTCCTATAGAGTAAAGACTTTCCTGAAATTCCGTTGCTGAAGGTTATGCTATCCGATAAGATGATCGCTATCGGCATCGGCCGCAAAAATAAACAATTGGAGACGGAGCAATGTTCTTCCCGTACCGGGATGACAATCCCACCGATACCAGACCCTATGTCACCATCGGACTCATCACACTCAATGTGCTGATCTACCTTCTTGTGTCTGTGGGGGGGACTGACACCTACCGCTTCGCCGTCCTCAATTACGGCCTGATCCCAGTCGAACTGGTGCATTTTCACAACTATTTCCCGTCAACAGCCGTTTTGCCTGTCGCAAATCTGATTACCGCTCTTTTTATGCACGGCGGTTTCATGCATCTGGCGGGTAATATTTGGTTCTTATGGATATTCGGCGACAACGTTGAAGACAGGATGGGGCATGTCCGCTACCTGATTTTCTACATCCTGGCGGGGATTGCCGCCTCTCTCCTTCATGTGGCACTTTTCCCTGGTTCTAACGCGCCGGTGATTGGCGCCAGCGGTGCCATTTCCGGTGTACTGGGTGCGTATGCAGTACTCTATCCCCACGCCCGCATCCGTACCTTTGTGTTTATCATTATTTACCTGGATTTCATTAAAATTCCGGCTGTGGTTTTCATTGGAATCTGGATTCTTTTCCAGGTTGTAAGTGGCCTTCTTTCCATGGGGCAAGGGGGGAGTGGTGGAGTGGCCTGGTTTGCCCACGTGGGCGGGTTTCTCTTTGGTCTTTGCGCCTTTCGTTTCTTTGTCGGTAAAAAAAATGCTGTTCCCAATTGGAGATTAAAGCTATAATAAACAGGTCGTTTGCGTATCGGAGGGAGAGATGGCCAGTCCGAAAATTGCCTTTATTGCCGAATCAATGAAGAAATTTATCCGTCGCCGTGCGTTCGGAAATCTGGCAAATCTGCTGGCCAAAGTACATCCTTCGGAACTGGCTGATGCAATCGAAGCGCTGAAATCCATTGATCAGGGAGCTATCCTGGATTTCCTCATCGGCAAACATAAAGAAATAGCAGCCGACACTTTTGTTGAGTTGGACGAAAGGGTACAGCACAGGTTTGCGGAAGAACTGGAACCGGAGAAACTGGCATCCATTCTCCGTCTCATGAATTCAGATGACGCCGTGGCCACCATTGAAGATCTGCCGGAAGAACGGAAAAGCGCCATCTTAAACCTGATGCAGGACACCCCCCAGTTAGAGGAACAACTTCTTTACGCCGACGATACTGCCGGCCGAATCATGACCACAGACTACTTCTCACTCCCGGACAGTATGACCGTTAAGGAAGCAATTGAACAGCTTCAAAAACTGGAAGAAAAAGCAGAAATGGTGTTTTATCTCTATCTGGTGGATGAAGAAAACCGGCTCAGCGGTGTGCTCTCCCTGCGGCAACTGCTGATTTCCACACCGGGTACATACCTCAAAGACATCATGAACAATCGCCCCATTTCCATCAATGTGGATACAGACCAGGAAGAAGTGGCGTCACTGGTTTCTCAATACGACCTGCTGGCCATTCCCGTTGTCGACCATGACCGGGTGCTGGTCGGAATTATCACCGTCGATGACGTCATCGACATTATCCGTGAAGAAGCGGAAGAAGACTTTTACCGCATGGTAGGAAGCTCTGAGGAGGAAATCCTCCATCGGGGCAATCCCTGGAAAGTAGTCAGGATCCGTATTCCCTGGCTCCTTCCCGCTTTTCTCAGTACTTTCGTAGTAGCATCCATGCTGGACTATATAAAGGCCAGTTTTATCTACTTCGCCATGTTTGTCGTGTTCATGCCTATGATCAACGCCACCGCCGGCAATATCGGGGTTCAGAGCACCGCCATCATGGCCCGGGAGCTGGCATTTGATCGGATCCAGGAAAACAAGTGGACCTCGCTGTTGTGGAACCAGTTACGGATTGGTTTTATCATCGGCGTTGTTTTCGGGATCATTGCTTTCGCTTTTTCCTACGTTCTGTATCCCGGCGGGGAGGTTCCAAAACTGGTACTTGCCGGTTCGGTTGGCTTCGCCATGCTGGTTGCCGTCAGTATTTCTTCCGTCTACGGAACGCTCCTTCCCCTGTTCGTTAAACGACTCGGATTTGACCCGGCCGTTTCCACCACACCCTTTGTGTCCTCCTCCAATGACATCATGGGCCTTATCATTTACTTCTCCGTCGCTCTCGCCGGCATTCACTTCTTTGGCTGAAAACAGAAACAGCAAAATTGTCTCCTTTTTCTCTAACACACACAGGTTTTTCTTTTCTGAATCTCACTTTCTTTGCCACAGGCAGATGGTGTTCGGTATAATGGAATCGTAAGCACTGGTGCGGGCTAAACCGGCACTGGAAGGAGATGTACCATGACAAAAGCCATTTCTATCCGGGGAAAAGTCCAACCGGCTTCTCCCATGCGGCGCCTGGAAGCCCCGTATTTAAAGATGAAAGATATCCGGAGCCATATTTATCCGCTGAACATCGGCCAGCCGGACATTGAAACCCCACCTTCCTACATGGACGTGTATCGCAATTTCCCCGGCCCCACAATCAAGTATGGGCCGTCCGGCGGGTTGCCGGAATACCGGAAAACCCTGTCTGACTACTACGCAAGTTGCGGAATTTCATTGACTGCTGATGAAATTCTGGTTACCACCGGCGGGAGTGAAGCGATAATTTTTGTTTTCGCAGCCATAACCGACCCTGGCGATGAAGTAATTGTTCCGGAGCCCTTCTACGCCAACTATAATGGTTTTGCAAACATGGTCGCCGCCAGAATTGTGCCGGTAACTTCCCGGGCAGAAACCGGCTACGCTCTTCCGCCCATTTCAGAAGTGGAATCAAAAATCTCCCCCCGAACCCGGGCCATCATGATTTGCAACCCCGGCAATCCCACCGGTTATGCCTATACAAAGGAAGAAATCAAAGCATTAAAGGTCCTCTGTTTGAAGCATGACATTTTTCTTGTTTCCGACGAAGTGTACCGGGAATTTGTGTACGATGGCCAGCATCATTCCATTTTATCGGAACCTGGATTTGAGAACCATTGTATTCTGGTGGATTCTTTATCCAAACGTTTTTCACTCTGTGGCGCCAGACTGGGGCAGGTGGCATCCCACAACAGGGATGTTATGGATGCAATTCTGAAAATGGGACAGGCACGACTTTGCCCGCCCACAGTGGAACAGTATGCGGCAATGGAGGTTCACAAACTGGGACAGGAGTATTTCGACGGCATTCGCAAGGAATACCAGAAACGACGGGATACCGTATATGACGGGCTGATGAAAATCGATGGAGTTTTTTGCAAAAAACCCCGGGGTGCGTTCTACATTCAGGCCAAATTGCCTGTGAAAAATACCGTGGGATTTGCCCATTGGCTGCTGACAGAGTTCGAAGTGAAGAATGAAACCGTTCTGGTGGCTCCCGGAAATGGGTTTTATGCCACGGAAGGGATTGGTTTCGATGAAATCCGCATCGCCTATGTTATTGAAAGCGGACAGCTGGAGCAGGCAATGTACATCCTGGGCGAGGGGCTCAACGTTTATCCGGATCGGACATAACAAGCTGAATCCGACCATTGTGGGAGGCGCCTTCCTGGACGATCACGGATGGTGCGTAAATATCGCCCCGGGCGAAACTGCCCTTCATCAGTCTGACATAGCCAGTGGACTGGATATTCCCCTTCACCGTTCCGCTGGATGTAACTGAAGGAGAATGAATATCTCCGATTACAGTTCCGGTTACAACAACCGGGCCGGTACTGACCAGATTCCCTTCCAGGCGGCCGTCCACCTGAACGGTTCCGGTAACATTGAGATCGCCTTTCAGTTTTGCGTCGGAGGGGACACGTGACAGGGAAGGTTTGTTTCCAGTCTGCAACAGGCTTGAATCATTACTCATGCCCTCATTATCCTCCAAAAATGTTCAGGGTGCCAGAAAAAAGGCCTGTTTTTGAAAAAAAACAGGCCAAGATCCACAGTTGAACGACTCAATCCGCCAATTCCAGCCACCCGAACCAGAGAGGATGGTTTGCCTTGTACCAACGGAGAATGTCTTTCAGCTTTGCCTGATGCTCCAATGAAATCACGTCAGGCAGAATGAGGTTGAAATGGACCCTGATCCGGTCTTCCCCGAGAAATTCAAGTGCCTCGGAACAGAGAGTCTGCAACTCGTTGCGAATCCTGCCGGAATCGGAAATCTTTACGGGGCGATTTTCGAAATCTTCGCCGTAAAAAAAACGATTCAGAAGCGGGCTGAATACCAGACGGCTCTGCTCCATTGTCTCCATCAGTCGGAAAGTGAAAGTGATCTGCTTGTCTGCCCGGGGTGTGGCCTGACGGACTGTTGCCTGGTAAATATTCTCTCCCACCTTTTTTATACCTGAAGCACCGGAGTATGGATCCGGGCACATGTAGCCGGAAATAGCCATCACTTCCCAGTTTTTTTCCGGGAAAAAATCATCCGCACTGACGTTGGCTTTCTTGACGGGAATGCCGGCTTCAATACCGCCTTGAATAAGTTCCCGGTACATCTCAATTGTTTCCCTGTCTGGTTGGCCTTCCAGGATTTCAGCAAGCTTTTCGGCAAAATCCGTCGCTTGTGGGTTCAACCCCATGATATGCCATTCCCGGTCGTAAGGCAGTTTGAATTTGGAGGTAAATACCGACAAAAAAGCCTCCAGTCCCAGCATGGGTGCCAGGCTGGTAGCCTGCATGGCTTCAGCTGATGCGGCATAACCATCCACAAGGAACAGATGGGTCTGGCCCTCTTCATCCTGCCATGTGCCGATGTGGTAGGTAGGGGCGTAGGTGCCGGAATCTGTAAAAAGAGGAATACCGGTGGTAGGTAATACCCATTCATTTTCTGTCAGGTGAACCCCAAGATCGCTCCACTCTTTCCACAGTTTACCGATCCGAAATTCACGACTCTTCCCCCGAAGAGTCCAGACGTGAACATTTTCGCGACGGATACCTGGATAGGCCTCTTCAATAGCTTCCAGTACCAGTTTACGTGGGGTTCGGAAATTGATCAGGATGGACCGGTTCCCTGCAGCCCTTACCACAGCTTTGGGGAGGAGCAGGTTCCCTATGTATCCCTCGTAGGGACGGGTCACATGGAGGGGCTGGTCAAAGACGTGGAGTATACTCATCGGCCCGGTTTTCTTGCCCTTGGCAAATCGCGACGTGTTTTCCAAAGTGTCAATTGCGGTACCCCAGACCGTAATCCCTGCGTCCCGCAAATCTCCATAAAACCCCTTCCAGCCGTAGGAACTGTCATTAATCATCAGCTGGACCCGTTTGTCCAGCCACTTGGCCACCTCCGGTCGGGCGTACACACGGCCAAAACCCAGAAGTGGATTGGATCCCATATCCGGAGTCTCACCGCCCTTGGGCATCAATCCTTCCCCCAGAGAAACCATGATGGCGTGATTTTCAGGCAATTGTCTGGACAGGTACCAGAGACTTTCACTCATGATGTAGGCGGAAATCGCGTCCGCGTCCTTCTTTACCTGGTTCTGGCCGGATTTGTCCAAGCCCACACCTTCACCGAAACGGCCGAAAAGCTGCGTGCCCAGTGCGGTAACCGCCCCGGTCATGGCAAAAAGCCGCTCAATTCGCCCATCTACAAACGAGATCTCCCCGTGGAATTCCTTGAACGGTGTACCTCTTACCCACTTTACATCTACATCTTCCAGCCACAGGTGAAAGCGACCCAGAATCGGCCTGGAGTCAAATGCCCACTGGGCAATCAGGTCTCTCTTTTCACGGGATTTCGCCACGGTCACCCCCCCACAAGATCATTTCGAACTTCATAAAGTTTATTCTACCTGTCCGCCTGCGCAGTGTCAATGTGTTGCCACCTGTGGGAGGCAACAGTTGGAGCTGGAGAAGGGGTCAGAAAATCAGGGAGTTGGCCTGTAACCCATCACTTATCACCCTTCACTTCCCTTTTCCCGTCCACGCGTCCTAAAGGACGCTCCCTTACTGACTTCCCAGCGTTGCAACCATGACAGCCTTGATGGTATGCATTCTGTTTTCCGCCTGGTCAAAAACCTTGGCGTGCCCGCTTTCAAACACATCTTCACTGACTTCCTTGATATCCGGGAACTTTTTAGCCATATCGGTTTCATCATTGTGGAAAGCCGGGAGGCAGTGAAGAAAAATAACCTCGTTATTGCCAGTTGCTTTCACCACATCCATGTTCACCTGGTAGGGTTTCAGCTGGCGAATTCGTTCCGGAATTTTTTCTTCTTCCCCCATGGAAGCCCAGACGTCGGTGTACAGTACATCACAATCTTTCACACCATCTGCAAGGTTCGCTGTGAAGGTGAGTTTCGCGCCGGTTTCCGCCGCGATTTTCTTTGCTGCATCAATAAGACTGTTTTCCGGATACATACCATCCGGTGCCACAATCCGAAAATCCATTCCCATCTTTGCCGCCCCGATCATCAGAGAATTGGCCATGTTGTTCCGACCGTCGCCAAGGTAGGCAAATTGAATGCCTTTCAGATGGCCAAAATTTTCCTTCACGGTTAGAAAGTCCGCCAGAACCTGGGTGGGGTGAAAAGTGTCGGTCAAGCCGTTCCACACCGGTACACCGGCAAATTTACCTAGCTGGACCACCGTGTCATGCTTAAAGCCCCGAAACTCAATTCCGTCAAATACCCGTCCCAGCACACGGGCCGTGTCCTTCACCGTTTCTTTTTTCCCCAACTGAATATCATTTTTCCCCAGGTATTCCGGGTGAGCGCCTTCATCAACGCAGGCCACTGTGAATGCGGTCCTTGTTCTTGTCGAGGGCTTCTCAAAAATTAATGCAATATTCTTTCGTTTTAGTGTGTCTCCATACATGCCCGCACGTTTGTTTGCTTTCAGGGTTGCCGAGAGATCCAGCAAATAATGGATTTCTTTCGGTGTAAAGTCAAGCAACGTCAGTAGATTTCGTCCTTTCA
>Ga0210044_10002189_pt1 | contig 29326 bp, 32 predicted proteins | sample CryGey13umfilter_2_FD_183959 | JGI IMG/M metagenome (GOLD analysis project Ga0210044, IMG submission 183959) | Groundwater microbial communities from aquifer in Utah, USA - Crystal Geyser 4/9/14 3 um filter (SPAdes) (version 2) | ecosystem: Environmental > Aquatic > Deep subsurface >... | reverse complement strand
GAACATCGCAATCACTTGGGCAAAATTTCAGCATTGGCAAACAAAGGACCCTACGCAAGAGATGTTGTTATCAAAGCATTTGATGACTGGAGAGACGTTATTATTTTCTTTACCGGCTATGAACAATGCACATTTGAAGAGGAACAAATAAAATGCCCATAAACGAACTCATCTTTACATCCGACGAAGTGGTGCTGATTGCCGCCGGTTCTTGTATCGCTGGCATTGCTTTGCAGATATTTTGGGAATGGATCGAAAAATAATTAGGAGAATGAAATGACCGATAGCAGAAAAGAATTTGAAGAATGGTGCTCCACCAACTCGCATTTTCAGGATACTACCAGAGATGGTGATGGGTATGAAGGCAACAGTGTTAAGAACATTATGTGGAGAGCGTGGAAAGGCGGCAGGCAGTCAGTTGCCAAAGGAAAGAGAACTGAAATGACTGAACACAAAACGCTCTCCGCATTTGAACAAGTGGCAGTACAAACAGAAGTCGAAAGACTTAAACATCGACTGGAAGTAGCAACTAAAACGATAGAAATCCTAAACATGCAAGTAACTACACTTGAGGATGCTTTATTTCCCTCTGCATCTGATAACTAACAAACAGGGAGAAGCGAAATAAATAACATCAATAGGTATAATTTCGAAGAATGGGTAGATACACTTCACTTCGGCTTATGGGATTGTACTAGATATGGGAACGGATATAAGAATAAAAAGATAGATGCTTTATGGGCAGGGTGGCAGGCAGGTCGTAGGTCTATGCAGCTTGAGATGAGTCAACAGGAACCATTCTGTTTTGTACATCCAGTATTTTTTTATCTCATGAATGTATTGGTGGAGACTTCTCATTCTTTAAACCTACAGATACTTCTGTTCTACTTATTATTCGTCCTGAACCACCTACTGACAAAGGAGAATAGAAGATGGGCAATCATGATAAAACAAAGTGTGAGTATTGCGCGGCAGAGCTGCCACTGGGGTAGATGTCAAGACTCGGCGTATTCGCTCTGCCCACTTTACATCGTGTCCGAAGAAGCCAAAGCGTGAGCCGCCTGAAATGAATAGCCTAGATAAAATGATGGCTTTAGTTATAGCCCATGAAGGCAGAATTGAAGCCATAAATCTACAACTGGCAGAGCAACAAGAAGAGCGCACTCGCTTGCGAGCAGTATATTGGGCATCCCGTGCAGTACTTGCCTGCAATGGAATTGACAAACTGTGTACAATTACTGCGGTGAATGAGCTGCGAGATGCTATTGATAGTGTAATGTCCCTTGATAGCGGACGCGAGGGCAACTGAAAGGAGAATGAAAATGAAATTACATATAGAAATGGGCAAACAGTATCTCCAACGCGATGGGAATAAGATAGCTCGCGTACTGGCAGTAGATGGAATGCTTGCTAACTATCCCGTTATAGTGGAGGGCAGTAATGGCTATGTACGACAACATACTAAAGACGGGCGCTACTCTGTGAACGAAATGTCCAATTACGATTTAGTGGAGGAATACACAGAAGCTAGGGACTGGAAATTGGATGACATGCTAGTAGTAGTCTTATTTGATGGTAGAGAACTCCTGCGCCGCTTTGCTGGAATACTGGATGGCCGTGTGCGGAATTTTGGACTTGGAGAAGATAGTACAAACTATCAGTACGCCTATCTCCCCTATATCCAAAGTTCTGCTCGCCTAGCAACGGAAGAGGACTTCGCTAGACTAGCCCCACCAGTACCTGAGTGGTTTGCACCAAGACGAAAAGTAGAGTAACCTAATGTAATTAACCACGGAGAATCGAAATGAATACTGAGCTATCAGAGGTAGTGAGGCTGGCGAGGAGCTGTGGTGCTATGGTAGGTGTCGAGCACCGTCTGGACACAGAAATAATACGTTTTACACCGAAGGAGCTATTTGCCTTTTTCGAACTCGCGAAAGAACAGCATAGAAAACTTGATGCTGAAGAATTTGTTAAGCTGAAGCAGGCACTAGGCGGCTCTAAATGAGAATACTATCAACATTAGGGCAAGCCATAATGCAAAGAATCATGGCATTACGTAAACAAGCTAGCTGAACTAGTAAAGCATGCAGGGCTGTAGGACTATATGGATAACAATTTATATTCAAACTGTTCGAAAGGAACTTTAAATGAAAAAGGTTGAAAAAGATGGAAAGATCGCAGTACTAGTATCTGATAATTTTGGTGCGGGCTGGAGTACAGGCTGTCCAAACTACAAAGAGACCTTATGTATGGATGCTGAAATTGTACAAGCAGTTATTGATAAAAATATAGATAAGGCTATCATAATTGCACGTGAAAAATGTGGGTATCCTTCACGCACCAAAGCGATAAAACTAGCAGTTAAGTGGGTTAGTAAGGGATTTATATTTGAAATTAATGAGTATGATGGAAAGGAATATATACATGTAATTAGCAGTCTTGAATGTATGATAGCTTAAGGGGGTTAAACATGAAGAAACCATATCCAGCACTATGTAGAGATTGTAAGTATGGACTACCTGAAGATATACACTCATGGACACTCAGGTGCCACCATCCAGTCATTAATGCAAACGACCCGTATGCACTTGCAAACTTAGGAGTGAAAACGCGTGGTAGTGAGTGTTCAAAAGAAAGAAGTAAAAAGGGTCCATTTACAAGATGTGGGATTACAGGTAAGCTATGGGAACCAGAGTAGCATAACATACTGTAGAAATTTTTGAGGACATAAACGCACAATCTATCTAAAGGCTTAGATAGTTGTAGGTACATCCGCAAAATGGGAAGCATTATTGGTTATATGCAGATATGAATAACGAACCAATTAATGCGCAATTGAGCATTCCGCTGAGAGACAACGGTTGGACAGAAGTAGATATTACTGCTGGTTCTCTAAACTTAGGGATGGTATATGTGGTATTGGTTACGCGGTACAGTGCAAGAAATTCAAAGTGTAGTGATGAGTATCTCTGTGCAATCAGATATGATCCTGGTCAGACTGGTAGTATAAATACCCATAGTACAGCATCTAGCATTGAGGATGCATTTAAATTTCAAATATTAGCTGCTGCAGAGCAAGCTGCAGTTTTTGTAGGCGGACGCGTTGTAGAAGTAAATACAATACACCAAGGAGATTGATATGAATGAAAATATGTCTGAATTGTTGAAATGCATGCTTGCTGCACCAACTGAAGAAATCGAAAGTATGCGTCCATCCAGTGTTGCAGAATGTGCTTCGTATCTAGGACTTAAGACTAGTGAAGAGTATGTCCACACTAAGCACTATGTAATGCTGCTGGCTAAGCTTAGACGTGAATGGGCTATAGCTATGATAAATGAAGCAAATAAATTGTGATGAAACCTGACATGAATATCCTCGTATTGAATAATCTTGCAGGTTTGGCCACTAGTAATGACTGCCTGAACAAAGCCGCTACAATAATGGCAAGGCATCTATCCATTGAAAGCCATATTACACTTAAACATAAAAGTTTAGGTATCACAACACGACGTGATTTTGTAATCGTACAGACAAATACACGAAAACTGTTAGCAGATACTAGAACAGGTTCGCTATATAATGTAGGAGGATACTGTGTATCATCTATACAAAATAGCGTCATTGTTCCAAAAGCAATTAGAGATAAACTGATTTAAAAAAAAATAAAGGCCATGCCTGCAGACTATAACTACTCTTTCCTTAAATGGAGAGTTTAGTTATAGTCTGCAGGCATGGCCTTTATTTTTTTTTTTATTTCTATTCAGTACATGCACGCTTGCAGTTATAGTACTTATCAGATACTTCTTTAAGTTTCTCAGCTGTACTTCCAAATGTAGCATCATCAAGTGGGGTCAAGTCTGTACATACAGTCTCCACTAACACAGGAACTGTACAGGGTACACTTACAACATCTTCGGTAAAGTACTCATTTCCAAACCAGCCGAGTGATGCACCTACAAAAATAAGCAGTAACGTCATTTAGAGCCTCGCAGACTTTTATTTAGCAGTAACAAGGCTTCTGGTGTGTGCTTACATTCTGTATACTGCTTACCCTTTCTTAAAGCAGCACGCAGCTCGGCATCCATCTTTGTTTGCTCTTTTTGCAGATCTGAAATTGCTTTGACAGCTGCGTGCTGGATAGCATCTGCTGTCTTCTGCGCGATTGCTGTAGCTTGCAATGTTTGGAGTTCAATACTCTTGCTTGCATCACTACGGCCTTTCATATAAGTTATCAGAAGAATGATAGCAACAGCACCAATCTTAAAGTATAGCAGATACTGACTTATGAAATTTCTCACTACTTAGCCTCCGGTTCTTCTACAGCATACTTTGCAGCAAGCACACCTAGGATAGCAACAATTGAAGTAGCATAGCCTATAAGGTCTGGCGAGGACATACCTAAAAATTTATAAGAAGCCATCCCGAAAGCTATAACAGCCAAGACCTTTGTAAGTGAGTAACTGACGCCATCACGTGCAGTCGACCAATTCTTAAGGATTTCAAGCATATACCCGCCTCTCGTATTGTGGAGTACCGTTAATGAAAGTAGCCACCAAGAATTCATTACGTGGTTTTACACCAGCCACAGCAATCCCAATATGTAGCCAAGTACCTTCAAGGATTAACTGATCAATATTTCTCATAATCTCCCTATCAGATATAATAAGCGCAGCTATCTCTGCAGGTGTTCCAAATGTTGGAGCAACAATATCAGCACAACGTCCATCAGGGTGACCTTTAAGCTTAAAATACTTTTGCCAAGAATCTTCTGAACGTTTAAGCTTATGTCTAAGCAGCCAGGCTGTATAGTCCTTCTCTGTAATTACGCGTTCCAGCGCCTCACATCGAAAACCACTATTTATAAATATAGCAACATACTTTAAGAAGAGTTTAGAATTAAGCTTTGCATGCAGCATCTCAAGCACACTACAGAGCACAACTAAGTTGGTAGTAGCAGCTAGACTTGGGGTATTATCAATACCTAACCTGGTTGCTGTATTTGAGCTAATAAGCTCTTCTAGGGTAAAATGCCTACTTAATTTTTTCATTTTGCATATGCTCTATAAGATGTTCTGATAGTCGACTCAGCTGTTCACTAAGCGATGTGAAACCAATTTTAAAGGTACTCTTTAACTCAGCTAATTTAGAGTCAAGTTCTGCCTTATTATAGTGCTCCCTGTCAACCTCTCGCTGGAGCGCCTCTAGCTTTTCGACATCAGTCTGGTGTTTAAGATATAAATCCCGAATGGTCGCATCAAATGCCTTGGTCTTATCCTCAAAAGAGAGACGCTGCGCAACTAGCATTGCCTGCAACTCCGTCCTCACACCGACAACGGCTCGCTGTTTATCATTACGTAACTGTATGATTTTCGATTCCTGCGCATCATCCCGCTTAGCTAACAAGTATCCAATAATACTGATGAGAATTGTCAACAAAACTAAACCGATACCACTTGAAACTTCCATACTGTTTCCTTATTATTTAGTTAGATTAATATAATTTAAATAAATAACAATATACACTTATCCATTTACGATATCAAGTTACGATAATAGAGGGGGTGGTGGTGCTTGGGTTAATTTAACGGGTTCGCTCCACAATGTCAAATCAACAGACCTTCCCCATAAACGCTATCGTTACTTCAACTTAAATAGTAGATGTGAGCCTCTATCAATCCAGCCTGCTCTCTTTAGAATCTGACCATATTTGTCTAAAGGATCTAATCTGGAATTTCTGCTCGTCATTACAAAGTCCATATTATTCTTTATAGCATACTCTGTTACAGAAGTATGCGCACGTTTCAATGCAATTGCAGATTTAATACCTGTAAGATCGCTATAATAATACCTAACAAGCAGTATTTTAGCAGGGTTGTAATCAAAGGAGTATGGGGTAGCCATTATAAAACCATGCATTTCCGAATCAACCTCTATCACTCTAAAACAACTCCGACCCTCCGAATATGCTCTACGTATCTGCGTAATCGCATACGGCAAGTCACAGGGTACCGTAGTAGAGTCAGGCACTGAAGCATACATCGCTATACCCTGCCCTATTTCATTTATATTTTTTACTCTTCGAATTATCATTTGAAATTCCATGTTTATGCAAGATAAAGGCCTTCTGAAAATGGGGCGGCTATACTCCGGCCATCCCCACCCCAAAATTTTTGGTCTACGGCAAAAGTAGCGAGCTAGCAAGGCTACCAGCAAAGGGTCTTTGGTCAGAGTAAACCTAGTAGGTAGCAAAGGTGATCATATGACATAATCACCAATATTTATAATTGAGAGCTACTACCGCAGTAAGAAAGCGCCACGATTTACCGGTTGAGATGTATTATAATATGCATTGTAGCTAAAGCTAAACTCTGTCCCAGCATCATAGACTGCAAGTCTCGTGTATCCCGCACCCATACTGATTTTTACAGTTGCGGGATACACAACAATATAATTTCCGCCAGGGTATAATGAGTATACAGGCATGGTGGCCCATGTAAGGTTCATATTGAGATCAAGTAATGTTGTCTCATATCCGACACAGAATCCTGCGATAGGAGTCCCTGTTTTCGTAGGTATCCCTATAGCGTAGGCAGAGCGGGAAAGGGTGTTAGGTACGAAAGTAGACACCCGATCACTACTCCAGTCAATAAAGTCCGAGCTATGCATAGCATCGTCATTCTCCCAAATAAGCGCCGCATTAGTATCAAAGATTGCCATGCCATGTGCGGGTAGTACAGCTCCTGTAAAGTCTGCTGCATAATAGATTGAAGGCGTATGCCCAACAGATAATACATACACCGTGTAACTACTTCCACTGCGCGTCATACCGACGATAGCTGCGCCGTTCCCATTAGAGGTAGTGGCCGGGAGATCAACATAGACTAGTGGCGGATGGTTATTGGACGTAAATGTGCATTTGTGAGTAGCACTTGCTTCCATTAATGAGGTTGTTGGACTGGCTGCTGCGGAGCATGTAATAGGCCCAAGTAATCTGTAATTTCGGCTATCTGGTGAGATTAGTAGACTACCATCATTCGCCGTAATATGTAATCCGAAACTCACAATGTAACTCCCTTACGGTATACAAATACATGCAGATCAATTGTACTTGAAGTAGAAGAACCAATAACCACATCAGTACCACTAATATAATAGCTAAACATCCCAGCTGCTGTCGCCACTGCCGGTATTACTTGCACGCGCATTACATCCCCTGTAAGTTCAGGGTAAGAGAGTGTAGTGGTGTTTGGACTGGCTGGCGCAGTTATGGTCTGTCCATCGTGTGGAAACCAAGTACCCGCTGTCAAATCAAATTTAGTCCCATTCGCATCTGTAAACTCAACGCCGTATGTCATGCTGTTAAATCTCCTATTTGAACACGTAGCGTACCAGCTGAATCAAATACTTTGATGACATTGTTCTTCACTTCCAAACGTGCGCCACTAACTGCGGACTTTACATCAAGAGTGCCTCTGAATGTACCTGAGTTCACTTCAATATTACCTGCATTGTCTAGCTTCCAACCTGCAGTACCTGTTGAGAAATTAGAGGATTGTAGAGTGCCCTGGATACTTAGTGATGTGCCATCCCACTTAACAAAGTTATTAGAGCTACCAATATTGAGCTTATGATCTGTACCATCGTAGCCTAGCCAGAAACCTGCGCCAGTGCTACTATAAGCAGTCTTACCGCCGTAAATAGAGCCTCCGGCACCAACATCAATACTGCCGTATGTAACACCACCGTCTAATGACCCCATTGTAATATTTTCAACAATAGCAGCCCCAGCTCTGAGATACCCTGCAAAATAACCAGTAGCTGCAGCGAGGCTTCCACCGATAGTTACTGTACCGTCAGTATTAAGTGCAAATGTTGTATTATTTGCCTTCTTTGCCACGATACCTGTGCTCAGCACCGCAACGCCATCACCTCCGGCAAAACTGCTGGTCTGCAATGCCACAGTACCTGTCAGGGTATTTACAGCATTATTATTAAGTTTAGATGTTAACCCACTTAATGCATCGCTGGCTGTTGTCTGGGCATTATCAGCTAATACTTTAGCAGCAGCTACAATAGCATCCAAAAGAGCTTGTTTTGCTATATAAACATCTTTGAACTTAGCTCTAAATGTAGTTCCTACAATTGTAGTATTGCCGGTTAATGTACTCCACAGAACAGGAGTAGTCAATGTGGCAAGATATGTTGTAAGTGCAGTAACAGCATCTGTATATGTTGTTTTGGCTGTAGTTATACCATAAGCTGTAGCTTGATCTGTTAGACTTGTTTGTTCCCCAAGGATAGTTTCTTTAGAAAGAATAACCGAAGGCTTTTCATCAGGGGTCAAGAGGTCATCACTCGCAATCTCTGCTAACAAACTATTAGCAGTGTTAGCACTTGCCAACGCATCAGAGGCATTTGTAGCTGTAGTTTCTAGCGATGTCTGTAGCGAGACCGCTAGTAATGCCGCGTCAATTGCATTCGCTGCGATATCCGCAGTATTTATTTGTGAAATCGTAATATTTTGACCGACAGTCTCTACAGAGTCTACAGCATCTGAGGATCTATTCTTAAAGAATACTGTAAACTCACGATCAGCTAATGCTCCACTTACAGGTACAACGGTTATAGATGTAGATGCACCGCTAAAGTGTTGCTTTTCAGAGGCAGCTGCAAATACAGCATTATGACCTTGTGCTATAAAGACTTTCGTGTAGTCGTGTCCATGCCCTGCGACGTAAGTAGGTGTAACCGCATAGCTAAGGAGAATAGAATTGAATGTAGTATTTATTGTTGGAATATCGGGGATTGGTGGTGCAGTCATATCACGGATATACCCAACCTGAACTGCCACTACGCGAACAAGACGGGTCTCAGTGTGTACAATATTAGTGCCATCTGAAATCTCAACAGTGATGTGCAGGCTGCCCTCTTGAATTGAGTCAGGCATCGCAGTTACATTAAAGAAACCCTTTTCAGGACTGCTGATCACATTATCAATAGTGGCGGTGCAGTTTTCAGAGACAATACTAAAGTTTACCAGATCGCTGTCTGAAATATTATTGCCGTAATTTAGAACAGATACCGCACCATTTGCATATGTAAAACCGTAGTTCTGTCCTGCATCGTCTCTGCTGATTACAAGTGTATTAGGTGAAACGGATATGGAGTATATTTTTGCGCCATAACTTACTACAGCAGGCGTGGACCATCCAGTGATAAGGATACTACCAGCTTGGTACGGCAGCATAACGCTAGTATGATATAGGATACCATCGCCAGTAGGTTCAACCCTAGACCAGAGGCCATCTATTGTATCCATACGATTCGTACTGAAGTCATATACTGCTGTAACCGGTACACTAGGTACAATAGTATCGCCAGGGTCTGTTCTTTTATACAAGTCAATACGAATTACAGATATGTTGTTGCGGTCTATATTTGGATTGCTAAGCAAGCGGGGAATATCTCCGACTTCTAGCTTAGGCCATCGTATAAAGCGGTTGGTATCGCTAGCAGCAAGCCCACCAGTTGTAATACTAACAACAGCAAAAGTGTAAGTAGCATTCTCAAAAGGCAATTCCAACCAGTTAGTCGAAGTTATACCAACGTCTTCCCATACAGTGTATACATCACATAAGGCAATCGGTACGCGTGTTCTTTTTACTTTATACTTCGTTACGCGACTGTCGATTGCAAAATCCCAAGTTAACTTATTTGCAACACCATTGGTATAAGTTTCAAGTCTGAGGCTACTAGCCTGACCGATTGGTGAAGTAGACAGCGTGTTAAATGTTGTTACAATTTCTTTACCACTACCAGCGTCTTGATTATTCCATGCCAATAGTCTAGCATCAACATAATAGCCTGAGATATCTATCTGACCGCTTTGTGTAGGCGTTGTCTTTTCCAAGAGGACTAATGCATCGATATGATTCATATCGCTCTGTATACGGATAACATCACCCGGCTCTAGCCCTGCAAGCCGTTGGGTCAACTGCATACTATAAATAATATGAGCGCGACTCAGCCTGACCTTCTGCTCTGCTATTGCACGTGCTTGGTAGAGGTTTGTGATACCGTCTACAAACAAATCTGCTTCAAGTGTTATATTACTATCTTCAGCAAGATAAATGAGATGCTGTGCATCACTCTGGCTATATATATGTCCCTCGATATTTACATTAGTAGCAGACTCTCTAGGCGGCCAACTTACGCTATCATTGGAGTAATCCTTAGCCTCATTCAAAAATCTTACAGTACAGCTGTTTAGTCTTACCTGACTATCCGGCCACAAGACAGAGACAGGCGTGGACATTACGATATCATCGTCAGTCACGTATGCCGCAACTACATCTGTATTCCATTGCGCAGGATTCCATAGCCCATTTACAGGAGTATTCGCACGGTATAGGTCGAAGCCATTACCATCTTGCCGCTGCACAATGTCACCAATTGCAAACTGCGTATATTCAGACCATAACTTCGGATAGTATGCACGTAATCTCCATTGGCCAGCCGACCATACAAGTGAAGAGAATGGCATTGCATTGAGAATCTTTTGCAAAGTATCACGGACAGGTGCGCCAGTATCAACCGCTAAGTCTGTTTCAAATAACTTAACCGTACGGCCTTCTAAACTTGACAAATATGTATCTGCTAACAGCTGCTTATTTCCACTATTAGGATTGCTGTCAACATAAAGTTCTTCGCCTGTGTGGTACATAGCTGCCTCAATACCACGAATGTGCCGTATGTAAGTGGGACCTAGCTCCAAGTACTTATTTAGCATATCGGTCTTCAACTTGAAGCCGGGTACAGATAGCGCGCCTTTTGTATAGTCTACAGCTCCGGAGTATGTACCTGCAGCCCAGTCAGGTTCTTGGTACACAATACGATCACCCAGCTGTTGTGCCTCATAGAAAGACATAAGGTCAATCTCATCTAGCGAACAACTGAGACCATACGTGGTATCCATCAAGTAATCTAAAATAATACGTGGTGTATTACGGCTGAAAGTTCTATTAGCGGAAAGTGCATACACGCCAGCATTATTTTCTACTGAAAAGATACCCTTACCATTCACTATTGGCTGAATATCAGGCACACCACCGTATTGAGGCTGATCGCGATTGAGCCAAATACCTGCAGTTAAATAACCAATACCTTCAAATGTGGCATTATTACGCTCTGCATCGTTATGATACGCAAGTGGGCATGCTACACTACCATTCGGGTGGACCATGACAGTCCCCATTGCAGTAGTCCTATTGTAGGTATGCTGTCCGAGAGCCACTAGGCTCTTATCTTCATCAACACCGCCACTGAAGTCCGGATGTGATACAGGCTTACTATCAACCTTGATACCCAATACGCGAGTTACACCGCCAGCCGCAAAAGCCTGCTGCATAAGCAGATACTCGTGGCGTTCTTGACCTCGCCAAACACCAGTATCACCTGCTGAATCGCTAGAGAGCTTCGTAGAGCCGTCGTATACTCCTGTTGAATCTGCGTGGTTACAAGAATACTGATCCAGTATTGCGGTCTTGTTATACTCCATAAGACGCGTCCCAACAGGCGCTGTCCGTGTTACGTAGTGATCATGGTCTGAGCCCTCTACCAACTCGCGATACTGAAATGGTTCAGTATTGTACACAGGTGAGACATCAACCCGCATCTTAGAAGCGCCTATTGGGAAGAATTCACTACCAGCAGGTGGCATCCCACCGTTAAGATTGTTTAGTATTTTATTATAACTACGTACACCGCCAACTAGACGCGTACCATACACGATGAAAAGTGGTGAGGCTGAAAGCTCAGTTGGAATTATGCTGCCCTTCGCTGCGTCTGCTTCTGCATCACGTTTAGCTTGTGCCTCATGAGCCTTAGCTTGAGCCTTTTCCATTTCAGTATATGTGTAGACTGCGCTTACTATAGCTATTATTGCAGAGACTCCCACGTTAATCTCCTATCGAATTGTTGGGATTTCATCTTTCTTACCCCAAATTAAGTTTATAAGCCGCGAGCCTTCATGTATATAATCAAAGCAAGAATCTAAAGGATACCGCGAACGGTGCGAACTACGAGATGCTAATTGCGGTCTTGTCAGATCAAGTGCTGCCATAGGAGACGCGACATTGAGTTGCAAAAGATTTTGTTCATCAGATGTGTTATATCCGTAATTGTCAACTCGACCGCGATACAAAATGACAACATCCTCAGTAGCTGTAAGGGGCTCTCCAGGCGATACGCCTAGGAAGGTGTCCGTAGTATTTATGAAGAGAAGACCGACCTTAACCAATGTACCGCTAACGCCTGTAGAAATTAGGTCTCGAAATGCGAAAGACGAGTCAGCTAAGGTTATTTTAAAAATATCACGAGTCAAGCCATTTACAAGGGTTGGCAGATCAACACCTACAAGTGGATTATCAGCACTATACAGCTGTCCACCAATCACAAGATCTCGGTTATATGTAGTCCAATAAACTGTTGAACCTATAGTAAGTTCTACTATGAAGGCTGTAGATAGTGCACCAGACGCCATTAGTGTTTTAACATTATCGCTTGTATTTCTCATTACAGTGCCTCAATAAAAGTAATTGAGCCAGGGTCTGCTAAGATACCATCAGAGTATGAAATACCTGAAACAGTGTTTGTATCGTATCTGGCACGCAATACTGTAGTATCACCATAGCGAATAGGAGCAGCATTTATTGCTGCAAGACGCAGTGCTGGGAATATGCTGTAAGTCTGTTCTGCACCATTCACGGCTATACGCTCACGTACCATATACACCTTTGAATCATCTCCAATATTTATCAACTCACCCTTCGGAAGCTGTTTACCTGCAAAGCCTGTTAATATAATTGCGGTGCTTCCAGCAGCAACCACTCCGACATGAGTTATATTTAGGCCATTAGGTAATACGCGATTGAGATCAACTAGCTGCGGTGGCCTCAAATAGATAATGGACGCCGAGCCTGCGAGTACAGCATTCAAGAAATACTCGCGGATGTCATTAGAAGCGCTAATGTTAGAAATGATCTCCCAGCGCTGTACGGGCCTTGCAAATGTGTCTCGCTTTAATGTAAGTGTATCAGCAGAAAGCACCGGTACACGGCTGATAATTTGTGTTGGTGCAGCAAAGGTGGCAACAAGTTCATCACCCTTACCTGTATTCGTAGAGCTTTTGAGGATTCCGTACATAATTACTCCAAAGAAGAAAGCCCCAGGTTTCCCTGAGGCTCCCATAATTAACGACGAAAACCAAACTCTTTATTATGCATGTTGACTCCAGATGCAATATTTGGAATCATTCGCTGAATTTCAGCACGAGTCTGATTACTAACATCACCAGTAATATTAAGATTAAATACTGATGTACTATGTGAAGCAGTTGTTGAAACTGGAATACTTGCCAAGGATGGCATGCCACCAATTAAGCCACCTGTAGCAAATGCAGAAAGTCTTCCACTATTTATTGCGCTTAATAGCCCTGCATTCTTTCTAGCAGCAGCTGCATTGACAATAAACTCATTCTTCGAAGCCATCAGTGGTATTGAGTCAGAAGTCTCAGTGCCAGGGCCACTTATCCAGCCACCAGACGCCCGATTGAGCGCGATAGTTCCTGCAGAGGTTGGTTGGGTACTCTCGTAATCCTTCTGACCAAAAATGCTAAACAGAGCAGCACCATAAGCAGCACCCTCACCTACAGCACTTAGCATCTCTGACCCAGAGGCGCCGAAGCTATCTTTCAAGAACTTATTTACACTATCCTTTGCTTTAGCTAGCGAGGCCTTTACACTGGCCAGTGATTCCTTGACCTTATCTTTAAGGGTGTCCTGAGCTGTATCACCCTTACTCTTCAGTTTGTCATCAACTGCCTTACCAATAGTCGTGCTGATTACAGACTTGCCAAGTAATGCACTATCAGGAATGCCTGCAGAACTCTTTGAAGCGCCTCCAGAGAATACATCTGGCAATGATGGCAGTTTAAAGTCGGTAGCCTTTATTTCAGGTGATGTAGCAGAAGATTCCGATTTAAAGCTTGGAAGACTGCTTGTGGTATACGCAGGTTGTACTGCGGTACTGCTGCGCAGTGCAGCTGTATTATCTCTAACAGCTGCATACCACTGTTGAATCTCAGAGGAGATACGCTCATCCCCGAAGCCCAAGGTGTCACCGGCAATACTGCCAGACGCATATGCATTTCCGCCAACCTTTTCGGTGACTGTCTTAAGCAAGCTACCCTTAGCAAACATTGCATTCACAAGACCATCTACAAAGTTGCCAACAAGATCATCCCCTAATTTTTGCATGATATTTATCATGCTAAATGACGACTTGCCTGTTAAACCATCCTTCAACGCTTGTGCAAAATCACTTTGAACAGTTTGTCCAAAATTTCTACCTGCAATCGCCCACTGTGTATTTTCAGCTGCAATAGGTAACTGCAGTTCTATACGTTTAAGTAAGAGTCTGAGTGTGGCGTCTGCTGCTGCTTTCGCTTCTTGGGTAGCAGGTCCAAATAGAACCTTTTGACTAGCTATTGCTAGCGCAATATTTTCAGCCAGCTTCTCTTTTATGGCAGTACTTGCACCAAAAATAGCTGTCTTATCAAAATTGACACCCAATTTTTCGAGGTCTGTAATCAACCCAGCTTCGATACCGTTAATCAACTTTAAGGTAGCTATGGCAGCCTTCTTAGTAGCTTGTGCCTCTGGAACCTCTGCTGATCGAGCAGGATTGCCCAATACAGTATCTGCACGCTTAATATCAACAGTCGCTTGCTGCGCCGCAGAATATACTTCAGGCGGTAGTGAAAGTACCTGTTCTGCTGTAAACCCTGGCAGCTTATCGAGAACTTCCGTAAAGGGCGCTTTAAACACAGTCCCCTGCTCAGTCAGTAAAGCTATATCTCTATCCAATTTTTGGATACTTGCAGTCAGCCCATATTTCTCTGCATTAGTAGCTCGCGGTAACTGTCCCTCAAGTTCAGCTTTTCTCTTAAAGGCGCCTAACAGACTAGCCTGATATCCTGGCTTAAGTTCTTGCTGTGGAAGCTTATCTAGATAATCAGCATGCTTTGTTGCAGCAGTAACATCTCGTTGGAGACTTTTAGCAAATGCATCAATCCAGCCCTGGAATACTTTTGGGTCGCGAGTATTGTCAGTGGTGCCATGCCCAATTGCCCGTAATTTCCAAAGCGCAGGCGATATACTATCTGCAGAGGTTTGTGCTAGCTTAAGAGCTTGCATTCTATCAATAAGGTTTTTACGTTTATTATCTGATATATTTTTACCTGCCAGATCCATTCCGTTAATACCAACCTCACCGGCTAGAATATTTGCATGTGATAACGTATTTAGGGTAGAACGCCTCTCACCGTAAAGCACATCGGCCTCTAGCTCACGAGTCCTTGTTGCAATTTTAATAACGATCTCATTAGCATCAGCTGTACTTTTTGTGTCTTTAAGTGACTCTTTTAGTGTCTTCAAAAGCTCAATTCTAGACTTAAAGTTTGCAGATATAGGACTACTCATTATTGAAAATAGAGAATCACGAGACATAGACAACCCTGCATCCTTGGCCGCCGCAACTAAGTCATCTGTTTGTTTCTGAAAGTCAGTTATCAACTTTTCATCTACCAGGGCATCACGAATCTGCTCAGCAATATGCAGGTACGCAGCCAGAGCAGCATCCTCACGGGCCTTAAACAGCTTATCACTTGTGTCCCAAGCTCTGTCATCACGTATTTTCTGTAAATGAAAGGCTGCATTGCTTAGGCGTTTCTTTAGTGGCTCTGAAGTCTTAGTACGTGAGCCTGTAAACTGTATAGCATCAAACGGCTTATCGCCAGTCACACCTACACTAGCTAATATACTTGCAATCTTCTTCTCGATATCGAGACTAGGCGCCCACTTAGCATTATACTCTGTCTTACGCTTGCTACGCAAGTCTTTGAGCTCATCTGCAATATCGTATACAACACTTGAAGGGTTACTTAATGCACTCTTAGGATATAGCTTAATAGCTGCTAGCCCTGCAAGCTCCCTGGCAGAAAAACTCAAGTTTAGCCAAACTTGCCTAATAGACGTGCCAATGCTGCTGGTGATTTTACCGGACTCCCGCTCTCGACCCTCGGTGAAGCCTCGTAGTGAATCAGCTACAGACTTTTCGTTACCAACGCCAACGGCAGTATCCCTACGCTTAACTAATTCTTCATGTTTTTGTTTAAGCTCATCCTTGATGTCTTTTGCAACTTCTCCAGTACTCCAAAAGCTATCTTTAGCTCTGGATATTGCAGCAGCGTAATCGTCAGCAGCTTTAGTAATACCCTCTTTTTGGGCACTACTCAGGGCGCTGAAATTAACACCTGAGAAGTTAGGGATATTCTCAATTTCATTCTTCTGCATAAATACGGAGTCACGCTTAGAAACCTTACGAGCTAAAATATCTGCTGTTTTAGCAGCTTTATCTTGCACCATCCCTATTTGTATCCCAATATCGGAAAATAGATTTTTAAGTCGCTGACCTATCGAGTCACCTCTACCAAAGAACATGTAGTAGAAAATACCACCAGCTGCAACCATGGCCAATACAAACGGATTCTTTGCTAAGAAGAAGAAAATCTTGCTCAATGCACCTTTAAATGAACTTAAAAGAATACCGGACATAATTGCTGTCATTGCAATTTCGCCAACGCTACCACCGCCAGAAGCACTATACGCAGCACCAGCTGCAGCACCTGCGATACCTGTCCGATAGCCCTTCGTGGCCTGAAACACACTGCCAGTAACATTTTTAGTAGCGCGAACGCCTCTGCTAGCAATGCCATAAAGCCCAGTAGCACCTGCTGCAGCTCCTTCAACGCCACGCTGAAGTCCGTAAGCTGCGATACCTACAGACTTTGTCGCGATACCTGCCAATTTCGCAAGTGTTGCGTAATGTGAAATAGCAAAAGATGCAGCACCCCAGGCTAGCACAAGTGATGCAACGCTTGCCAGTATTGTCGTCCAATTATCTTTTAAGAATGACCCACTGTTATCAGAGTTCTCTGAGGCGCTTGCCTTGCCACTAAGTAGCGTCAGGAGGGAGAACAATGCAATACCTATCGCAATCTTACCTGTACGCCCGTATAGCATCCTGCCGACAAGACCATCTTTACCACCAATCTCAGTAGCACGCGCTCGTACTTTATCGAGTTGTGGCCCGAAATCAAGCGGTGGAATATTGATTGCAGCTGCAGCAGCTTTAGGGCCAAATGGAACCTGCTCAAAGTCTAAACCACCAGCATATGAATACCGTCTTGCATTGGCCTTTTTGAAAGAGTCTGCAAATTTTGAGCCACCTAGATTATCAAAAAGCTTCATTGCGCCTATTTTTGTTGCTATCTTTTTCAAAAACTCAAATACAAGATTCTTGATAATAGTAAATTCTTTAATCAACTTATTTCTAGTAGCCTTAGGATCTTTGCCAAATAGTAGCGCATCCAAGAAACTAACTGCAACGCCGCCATAAGTATTGCTAGCGGATATTACACGCTCGGATACTTTTCTCAGAAGTGTTGTCAAAAAGATTTCCGCACCCTTAGCTGCAGAACCTAGCATGCTACCATTAAAGATGCCTGACGTTAATGATTGCGCGATACCACTTTTTGCTATCAAACCTACCAGTGCTAGTTTAATCTTAGAAATGATCGGTAGGATAAGCCCATTAAGTACAGAATCTGTTATTGCACCAATTCCTTTATTCCCAAGTAACATCGCTACAATTAGCCCACCGCCTGCAATACCTTTTGTAAAGCCGGAACCGGCAAATATACTGTTGAATGCACCTAGCGAATTGAGGACAAGACCTATTGCTGAAAGTAGCCGTACACTTCCAAATGTACCAAATAAAAATTTAGCAATAACACCTGTACCAGTGGGCGGTATAATACCGAAAAGCATTTTCACGTTTGTACTAATTTCACTAAATGAAAATATTGATTTTATTGAAGCAAGGTTTTTACCGAATAGATATACTGCTAGTATACCAGCAGGGCCTGCAAGCCCAAGCATGTCTGCGAAGTCAAAAGCCTTCCTAATGAGTGGACCAATTAGTGGCATTTTTGATAAAAAGCCGTTAATAAAACCTGATACACCTCCGAGTACTGCGTTAATCAGCTGTGGTATTTCTCGGATACCCTCTGCAACGAAACGTCCAATAGATGTGCCAAGTCTCTTTCCAAACCTATAGATAAAACTAACATCGTTGACTGCATTTAATAGCGCCTCGCCAATATATGTACTGCTAATTGCCATACTTGCGATTATAGCACCGATAAGAACTTTCTTGATAATACCCTTAGGAAATATTTTCTGAATAAGCAGCAGTGATGCCGACAACGTGATCATGCGAGATATTGAAGGCAGTACATTACTAAAAACACTAGAAGTCGCAAGCAGCTTCGCCTTAATTGCTTCAATCAGGCTAAACTTATCTGAGAGCTCAGATGCCTTGTCTAGCCCGCCATTTAAATTAATGCGGTGTTTAGAAATAGCTTCAAATGTACTGATTACTTGGTCTTTGAAACGAGACAAGCCGCCTGCAGTCTTCCCAACGAGTTCGTTAGACGTCCGGTGTACTGTATTTATAGTATCAGTCCACCAAGAATGCCCGATGACTGCATCCCATATCTGATAAAATGCTTCAATGACACCAGCCGCAAATCGTTTAACAGCAGCGAATGCCCCCTGTAAACCAGCTACTGCGGATTCACGTACAGAAATCCAAAACTTAACAGATGCAGAGTACATTGGGTTTAAAATACCTAACACACGCTCCGCTGTAAATACTGTCCAGACAGTACTAAGTATTTCTTTGAATTTTTGGAAAGCTCCACTTGTCTGTTCAATAACTTTAGTGAGTTTTTCAAAGAAGTTTCCGACGTATTCACTATTAGTAAACGTCCTCTTTAGTGACGAGAAGCCCTCACTAATATCATCAGCTGCATTACGTAAATCGCGCCCAACAGCTTTAAAGAGTGTAGTCTTATAAATATATTTGTCGATGAATCGTGTAGTTGAAGCAGTCTCCCCTCGCATATCCAGTGAGATCCGGCGGATTGCGCGTAACACTGATAATACACCCTTTAAGAATGCATCAATAACAGCAATGACACGCGGGATATCTGTTACAAACCTGAAAATAGCGCGAGCTGCGTCATGTAACACTGACTGGAGTTTTACAGTCATCGGACCGATAGCTTCCCATAGAAGCACCCCAATGCTAGACAGTGTTCGTTTTAAGCCCAGGACACCACGGGATATTTCACCAAGTGTAGCTAAAAAAGCTTGTCCATTTAGTATCTTAAAGCTAATATGGGTATTTTCTAGCAGACCAACATACCGCAGCATATCTTGGATAAGAAAATTAATACCAAAGAAACGCTCACGCATGCTAACCCACCAGTTGTCAGTATTAGCACGCATAGCTACTAGAACGCGCGAAAGTGCTAACGAGTATAGCTGAAGAGAATTACCATCAAGTATAGAACCAAAGAGGTTGATACGCTTGAGATTTCGGATAGATTTCTCCAAATCCGACTCAATGTTGAATAAGTTAAATAACCACCAGTGTCGAAATTTACCACCAAATGCTGATAGACCTCCAAAAAGCTGTTGATCTAATGAGCGAAATAGCGTATTTATTGAGCGGTTTAACGTTCTTGTAAAAAATCCCACAGGTATAAGCCCCAGAAATTGTTTACCAAGCTCCCTAATCAAGCCAAACATTGGCAAAAGCAATGCCACCGTTTTACGAATATGTGCACCAAGAGCTTCTGCATTCCCTGCTGCGCTGGCTAATGCTTTAGAGACTTTAACGAAGATACCGCTAATTGCTGTTGAAACACCCAAACCTTTATCTAAATTATTCAGGTACTGCTGCAATGATTGATTACCCAGCATCATACCTTGCGCTAATGTCGGTGTAAGCTGCTTAAATTCTTTATTGAGTGCGTCTGTTTGCGTCAATAGCGCTTTAAATACACGGTCTGATGTTAATTTACCCTCTGCAGCCATTAAGCGAAGCTGCCCAATATTTACACCCATACCATCTGCTATTGCACGAGCAAGCCGTGGTGTTTGTTCCAAAACAGAATTAAGTTCTTCACCACGCAATGCATTCGATGCTAAGCCTTGGCCTAACTGGATAATAGCAGCTCTGGCAGAATCTACGCTAGAACCTGAAATTGCAATACTCTTCTGAACAGCCTCTGTAGCCTTTAGAAGCTGTGTCATTGACGCTACATTGGAGTTGAGGCTCTTACCAAATGTACTGAAGACAGCGACCGAACCCTCCAGACTCCCTCGTGTAGCTTCAGATATTTCAAGTAACTTCTTATTTGTTTCCACAAGGGCTTCTGTGCGACCTGTTACTAGCGCCACTTGGTTGCTCATATTTGCAAAGCGATTCGCGATACCAGTCAGATAGCTAATTGAGAGACCTGATGTAACTAGTACCGCAATACTTCGTGTAATTCCACGTATTGCTTCAGATGTTTGATTGCTTGATTTGCTTATTGTACGTAACTGATCATTAATCTTAGCTAAGTCCCGTTCGGCGGGAGCTTGATCTGTCCGTACTGGTATTACAATACCCGACATGGTCTTCCTTATGCCAGTGATATGGCGACTATAGTTTTGAAACAATCACTCCATTAGGCCTTACGAACTCGTGAGATAGCAGAGACCGCTCTACAAAATAAAGTGGCGCTTGATTCGAGGATCCTGCATTCAAGTCATCGATATAGTGCGCCACATTTGTAATCTTACTAGTCTCACCAACTTCAAGTTTCCAGCTAGCCTTAGCAAAACCTGTATCTACTGGGGTTGCATTCTTTAAGTCAGCTAGTAGTTTCTCTTGCTTAAGCCTCGTATCTGAACTTACAAGTTCATCAAATTTATTCCTAATCTCTTTAATTGCGCTTAGCGAAATATCAATTTTCATTTATAATATCCCCTAATGATTTACCCTTCTTAGACTCCAGCATCTTAGCGAAGAATGGTGATGCTCGAAGGCTATTTACTGCAGAATTTTCAGTATCCCAAGAATTCTGTAAGGCATTTACACGTTCTAATGACGGGAATATTGAAGCGGCTTGACCGTCAAAGCCTTGTATCTGCATCAGTTTTAGTGTACGGCTATCTTCTCGCCAACCGGTAGGTAGCATTGCGAAGTACTGACGCCAGCCTACAGCCTCCTCATTATCCATCATATCTAACGCATGAAGTGTAATTCCGAGGTTGTAGGCTAGGTCGTACTTCTCAAACCTGCTCCTAGATAGCCGCTCTACTTTACAGCCTGAGTACCCAAGCCAGAGTATGCCATGATTGCTGTGGACAGTGCTGCTAACTCATCCATTGGCAATGCCTTGAACTCGTCCATAGAGATATCCGCACCACCATCCGTACCCTTCTCAATTACGAGACGGAGCACAGCCAGGCTATTGCTGTCATCTGTAGCACCTTCCATAGTAGACGCTGCCGCTTGTATCTCTTCAACATCGCTAACAGATAGCTTATAAATTTTAAGATCATCGCCCATGAATTTATAATTCTTACTCATACGCTTTGTAACAAAGTCTTTCATTGCCATTTTATATTTCCTTACTATTTGTAATTAATGCTTCGTCTATTTGCGCCTTCATTGCATGCAGATCGGATAACGTACGTAATACTTCGGAGCTTTTCTCCAAACTGCCCTCGAATTCTTTAATACGGTTTACTGTTTTTTCAAGTGAAAAATCAATATCCTTATGCATATTTCGCAGAGTAGTACTTATTACATATGCTCTGCTAAATGGCTTATCTTTAATATTCATCGTATTTCCTCAGGAGGGACACCTGTCCTTATAGTCGCAGGTTGTTTAAGAGTAAGCCAACAAAGCTACATACTCCCTCACTACTTAATTATACAGTAAATGCGCCGTAGAAGTCGGTCTGAGTCGACAAAGTAATAGTTGCAGTATTAGAGTCCGTAAGTTGTGGGCTTGCAACAAGTGCCTCAATTTTACCTACCCAATAGTATTCCGTATTGGCAACAGCACCGATACCTGTGGCATCAGATTGCCAATCATTCGCGCCGTCCAGCTCAGAATTGAGCAAAGTAAAACGGAACGCATGCATCTTACCATCGCCGACCATCCCACCAAGCAATGACGTACTGGCCCAGACAGACGGAACATAGTTAATCGCTAACTCAAGATTAGGTGCATCCGCTTGGCCTTGCACTTGCTTGGAAATCTTCGAGCCATATTCGGCAACCTTTACAATGTTCGCAGGCGTACCAATCGACGGGAATGTGCGGATATTAGGAATACGTACAAAGTCCGTATCCAATACCTTTATACCCGAAAAAACTGCTACAAACTCGGCTTCTGTATTAAAAAGAGACAGATCTGTTACTTCTGCAGAAGCGACAGTAATATCAGAAAAGATACCTGCGCCAATATTTGAAATATGTGCCATTCTTAAACTCCAAAGTAATTAAAAGGTATTGTGTAACTATATCTGTACAGACTAGCATTACCATCCAGCCCTACAGTGGTCAGGCTGCTGTTTGCAAACTGTACACTATTATTGCCAGATTGTAATGTTTTGTTTGCCAGATATTTGTCTAGCTTATCCGCAATTATAGTAAATCTTTGAGTACCAAACCCTGCACTGGCGAAGATATCAGCGATGACAACACCAGCAGCGGATGTTGGGTTTATTCCGAAACCACTTGGTATCACAGAAATACGAATAAATTCACCACTAATATTTCCTACGAAGTTAGCGGGGATTGTAGTAATATTCTCAGCCTGCCACTCTGGGGTGTTAAACACTCCAAATATAGTAGTTTCTAAATCAAGATATTTACCCATTATCGCACCAACCTGACCTTCGTTGTGAATCCATTAGACGTGCAAGGATGAACAATCTTATAAGTAATCCCTGCAAGTATAACAGTATCATAAATAGCGGCATCCGTAATATCTGTTGCCTGTACGATAATCTCCTTCTCGTATGTATCCGCAGAATCACCTCTTCGAGTGCTCATCTTTTCGACTGCTAGTACTGCTTTCGTGGTGGCAGTCTGAGTGTCTACAGTACCTGTTCCAAAGTTGAATGTGGCCGTGGACTTTATAGAAAATACTGTAGGTACAGCCAAATCACCAATTCGCTTAAATGCTGAGGCTACTTGACGTGAAACATTTGCATGTAGACCCATTAGTTAGCCCTCCACCATGAACGCACCCCTTGATTGACCAATAGCGGACGGATGCTACGCCTAACTACTGCGGGTAACAAACTTGGAGAGATTATACCTGAAAGCTCAATGACATCAACCTTCAAGTCGTTAACATCGCCTGTGCTATCCTGCAAACCATCGTTATTTAGGAGGTGATATGCAAGCTCGAAAGTAGCCTCGATAATACGCGTAGGTACAGTATCCGGCAATGCAATTACGTAGCCCAGCTTTGTATCAAAGTATTCACCGTATCGCGGAAATGCTAGTAATTGAGATTCACTTACGACAATACCCGTCCAGGCAAGGCTGTCTAGGATACGCGTGGCTGTAACCAATGCTCTTTCTTTCTCTACGTCAGCAGCTGACGTCCATGCAGCCACGTCTAGTGAGTTCACAAAGTAAGCCTCAGCTTCTACGACTGTTGCATAGGTTTCAACACCTTTTGTAATTGCCATAAGTGAGTCCTTAATTAACTATGAAATACCGGCAGAATGCCCAAACTCAAAGCAGAAGTTGCCTTACGTGCCCAAACGCTGGTTACACCAGCCAATGCAGCGGTAGCTGCCGTTACATCCATATAGCTTACGCCTTCCTTGACATTGGTGTAATCCGAGTCTTGTGGGAATGCATCTTCAGCGCCGCGCCAGTCGTAACCAGCGGGTGCAGCCACATAGCCCCAACGATGCCAGATATCTGTTGCACCGCCACCCTTGTAAGAAGCACCACGGCGAGTGATCTCAACAGCATCAGGTACAACCAGAGATTTCATAGCAATTGCACCTGGCAATACCAAGAAAGACGTCTTAGTACCGGTAATATCAGTAGCACCAGTGCCAGTGTTAAGCTTATTCAGCTGTGCAGTTGATAGCGATTGGTTAGCACGCGACTGAATCAAACGAATCTTACCTTGGAAAATGGTAGAGAAGTTGATATTGCCATCAGCAACACCTTGCTCATCAACCAAGTTGGCCGAACGCAGAGACATCATGATTTCAGGGGTAGCTACCAAATAGCAGTATTCCGGCTCATAATCTTTCCATGCCATGCCCATAGCTTGCAAGAAACCTTCAGCACGAGCTGCACCTTGAATAGCTGCAGTAGCTGCAATTACCGGAGCCACTGCACCCAAGTCTACGTAGAAACCGTACCTTGCATCAGTAGGATCATTATTGAAGGTCTGGCCACCGAGTCCTGCTGCGCCAGTACCCGAAGCAGCGCCGTTCAAAGCTTCAGAGATGGCGACACCCTTCATAACAGAGAGAATTGCATTGTGTTCATCCTGTGCGTGAGTTTCGGCAAAATCACGACCAATTTTAGCAAGGCCGTCTTCTTGCGAAACTACTGCTTGCATATTGACCTTGGTAGCGCCGTGCGTACGTACAGTCTTAATATACTTCAGGTAATCGGATGCATACGTAGTGCCAGTACCATCAGTAGAATCTGTCAAAGATGCAACATTGATAGTCGGGTTCAGCGGCTTGTACCAACGAATCTGACCAACAAAAGTCTCAGTACTGGTATCAATCATAGGATTATCGCCTACAATGCCAGTACCAGACAGCTTCTTAGCATTGGTGTATGCTTCATCCGCGTAACCGCTGATGGCCTCTTGCAATACATACTGATCAGCACCGGCCAAGTTTGTTTTAACGCCCATGTTATTTCCTTTATATTATCGAGTTTGATGCGGAAGTTTACCAGCAGCGGCCTGTTTCAAAACTTCAGCTTGAGACATACTGAAAAGTGACTTACCACTACTGTTGTCTTTTGGTTTACCACCTACATCGTCAGAACCACCACCACCGTTTTCTTTAGCCTTAAACAGAAAATTGAAGTCGGTATCAGCAACAAGCGCACTCACTGTGTCTACAATACTCTTACCATCAGAACCTTGCCAGTTGCCATTGGCATCTCGCTTCAGATTGCTAATAATTTCATTGTAGGCAGTTGTTGCAGCTTTCTCATTTCTAAAGTTAAGTCCGTTGAGTGCGGAACGCACAGCGACATCACGGCTTAGTTCCGTGTTTCGCTTTTCAACAGCTTCCCTTTTTGCTTTCTCTTCAGCGAGCTGCAGTTCGAGAACCTCTTTATGCTTGCCCTCTTCCAGCATCCGCTTCTGTTCCGCTTCCTTCTTCGCATGTTCCAATTCAGCCTTCTCTTTCAAAGCGGCATCACGCTGGTTATAAGCGCCATCTAACAAAGCTTTCATCTCTGCTTTTGTTCGAGTTATAGCTTCTTCAACCAACTGTGCTGGCGTCTTCTTGGAGTCGTCATTTGATTGTGCATTAGCAGCTGCTGCAGCCGCCAATTGTTCTGGTGTTTGTTCTTCAGACATTTTAATTCCTTTTGGGCACAGCCCTTTAAATTTCCACTAAGCACAGCCTAGCAGTGTTACAGCTCAGTTTACGCCATACCAATATTTATCTGAATCAAAGTTTTCAGGTACAACCTGTAAAATGTCAGACTCTTTCAGTATGTCGGATTCTTTTAAAATATGACCTCCAACGTTACTCCTACCCGCGACAGGTATCAGGCCAATATCTATTGCTTCATTTAAATACTTATAATATATGGCGTCCGGTAGCCCACGCGCACGCATTTCGTCTAGAGTATCCTTGACAACATTTCGTGATAACGTCTTCGCATATATACTACGTAATGCAGTTCTTGCAGGCAACATATCGACAAGATTAGTAAAGAATGCATCATGAATCGTTGATGTTTTAATACCATTCTCTTCGCCCCACAAGTGAAACTGTTTTACCAATGTTGCATCATTTGAATGATTGCCGTTAACTGCAAAGGCTGTTCTTGCCTTTCCAACATCGGCAATATCGTTAATCTTACCATCCTTATTTAAGAACTCTTGCCACCAATTTGGAGAGGTTTTCTGGGGAACTTGAATAATGTTATTTACCCACTTACCCTCCTTATTTTTATAGGCTAATTTTTCTTCGAATACTTGTGTAAACTTTTGCTCAACGACCTTACCATCAAAATTAACCCAAGGTACGTTTGTCCACTCTTTTGGTAATTTATTTGAGAACAAGAGTTCAACCTTACCAAGATCAATATCTGCAATATCTATTTTGAGTAACTTAACACCTGTCCGTCTGGTTTTACTATCTGAGGCCCCATAAAGAAGATTAGCCAACACACCCTCAGGTTGATATGCGCTGAACTTACTTAGTAGCTGTTCGCTAACAGGTTTGTTTGCGGGCAGCCCCAGGAGTTCACTAATACGTTTTGGCAGGATATAACCAGTCTTACGTGTTCCATAAACAGCGAGCTTACCTACTGATACCCAATCAATATCACTCTTTGCTGGCTTTGCATTAATTAAATAATCTTCTGCAAGACGCCCAAAAAACTTAGTAAAGTCTTTTAAGATTGGGACTTGACTTTGCAGGTTCTCACTCATAATGCTGGCGATAGCCGCGAAATCTTCCGGGGTCACAACGGAAGAGTAGTTTCGAGTCATTTTTTCAACTACGTCTCTCGTTTTTGAATCGAGAAACCACAGCTGTTCCATAATATCGTTGCCAGGACTCATTCCTTTGTTAAAGATATCCTTAACATCAGTACGTAGTGCGCGAAGCTCGCGAAAAGTATCCATGTCGAACTTCTCATAGCGTGCCATTTGAGCTGAAATCTCAGACAACACGATATCACGTTCATTGGCCCTTACAACGAGTCTTCCAGCATCGCTTCCGAGAATCTTTGCAAGCTTATTTTCAACATTGAGAATTCCTGTACGCACGCCTGCACCATACAATGTGACCATATTTTGTGCCTTTGCAGCTTTGCGTAAGTCTTTTTCGGTCAGACCTAGCTTTTTATTAAGCTTACGAAAGCGCGGATCATTGTATGTAGCTGCTGCGATCTCATCATAAAGTCTTTTCTTATAATTTGTTGGGACTACATTGCTGAGTTCAGCCAATTGTTTATTCTTAGTGGTTAGCGCAATAATTTGAGCACCGGAAGAACTTGCATCCTGCTCCATTGCAATCGAAACAAAGTAATCAGAAAGCTTATTTAACTCCTTCGCAGTGTACTTCCCGCCGAGATAGTTATCAACTTTTGCTAATTCTAAAGCTAGTCTAAATAGCTTACCCTGCTCTTCACCATCGACATGCTGTACCATTGACGACTCTAGTATTGCTCTTAGATCATTAGGCTTAGCAGCTAGTATGTGATTACCAATTTTTACTAGCTCTTTACGCCATTTTTCGGCAATCTTTTGTCTACCAGTTACTGATAACGAACTATAGCGCCCTTCAAAATAGTCGTCTAGCCCGCCTAAGAAAGCACCAACTTGGTCTTGTAAGTTATAGAACCCAAGCTTACCAAGCGGCTTACTCTCCGCAGTGTTTAAGAATGGCCGAAATGTCTCACCAGACTGTGGGCCAATAAGACCGCGTTCGTAGATACGTGCACGATGGTCGAGAAATGGATGGTTGCTAAAAGATTTATTACTCTTAGATAGCCATTCCATTGCTTTTAAACGCTCATAACTGTCGCCACGCTCAGCGAAGTGTTTACGATAATGATTCAAGTCATTATAGAATTTAGCGCGACCTTTATCATCTTCGAACTCTAGTAGCTTACGTGTAAAATTATAGAAGTCAGTATCCACACGGTATTCTGCTCCTGCAGACCAGTTTAAAGCTTTTGTCATATCCGCGTCAATAAGTTCTTCTGGAAAGTCACGGTACGAACTGCTTGAGATGATTGGAATTCTAGTATCATATTGCCCAAGCAAGCCATCTTTAGCAAAATATGTCTTATAGCCCTCTCGGATTAATAATCTATTTTGATCAGTTGTCACACCCACTCTAAGCCCTAACTCCACGCTGCGCGTAAGTTTAGAGTATTCTTGAATACGCGGGTCAACAATTCTCAGATTAACGGAAAATGTATCGTAGTAGGGGCCAAAATACCTACCGCCAATTCGCGATTTCATACGCCGCTTTTGAACACCAAAAGTTTCTGTCTTGAATATACCCTTCTCTTCAGCACGAGATAGCATTTTCAAACCAAGCTTATACCACTCATTACGCGAACCACGATAGTTTGCTTTATTATACAAATCCCTGCCAAGAGTAATAGCTAACTGATCTCTATCAGGGCTATCTGCAAGTGACAGCCGCTTAGCAAACTTGAGATAAAATTCTTGTATATCATTACTAGACAGCCGCTTACGTATCTGGAGAGGTATTCTGGTATCAATCCAGCCCTTGAGTTCTCTGGCAATTTTCGGTGCTACTGAATCTTCCCATTTATTCTTATTTTTAATATTTAATATGAAAGTATCATGGAGATCTTGCAACTGTACCGGGCCTAGCACAGGATCTATGTAATTATCCTGCAGCAGCCTGGCTAACATGTTGTTATCTTTACGGAGCTGTGTCTCCATGTAATCTGAGATATTCATCAAATCAAACTTAATTTGACTGTTAAGTACTGCTTTGAAGTTCGTCCAAGGTTCTTTGTTTTGACGAAATCTCGTAAATACAATCCTCAGATTGTCTGCAACAACAGCACGTTCATTTACACCCATCGAAGATTCTAAGCTATCTACAAAATCATTAAGAAATACCTTATCACGCGCCAGCAAAATATCTGAGTTATCTATTAACGAAAGTGAGCGCTGTAGTGTAGCAGGTGACGGTTGAAACATCCGTGCATCCTCATAGCGCCCTGTTATCGGATTGAACTTTAATTGAGCTTCAGTCGGTGGTGACGCCAGCACACGTTGCTTAGTGGCCTTCTTTGTATGTACAAGTGCGCCACGATAGTTTGTAAGTGAAAGATAGCCATCTAAGTCGGCTGCCTGTAGCTTGTAGTAATCGCGCAGTGCTGTCTGTAGTTCCATGCTATCAATGATTTCATCCGGTCTTGCCGCGCCTAGCTTAATAGTATCAAGCCGTTCCTTGGCAAAGGCAAACCTGCGGGTGTCACCTGGCACTGCATATCCGGCATCTGTTAACCTGCGAAGCTCTTGAATACCGATGCTCTTACCTGCATCGTTAGTAAATTTAGAGA
>Ga0210044_10002187_pt1 | contig 29336 bp, 42 predicted proteins | sample CryGey13umfilter_2_FD_183959 | JGI IMG/M metagenome (GOLD analysis project Ga0210044, IMG submission 183959) | Groundwater microbial communities from aquifer in Utah, USA - Crystal Geyser 4/9/14 3 um filter (SPAdes) (version 2) | ecosystem: Environmental > Aquatic > Deep subsurface >... | reverse complement strand
ATCTAGCTCTTTTATCTCGCCACGGCAAAATTTGAAGAAACAAAATGTAGCTCATCCATCATTTCAACTCGGTTCCATAAAGAAAGGGCTTACGTTATTTTTAGCTAACCTTATCCAGACGTTTAACTTTGTCGGACTTCTGAGCACTTATTTACTTCATAAATTGTTTGTGCGGATTGGGAGGCTGCCTTTTATCTCTCCAGGATTAGAGCGTATTTATGGAATTTTGTTTGGTTTTTTTGAAAAGAAGAAGGAAAAGACCATAAGCCAGATCGATTTAATTGATATATCAATTAAAAACATGCTTTCCAAAACAACAAGAACGGCAATCACAATTGGAGGGATGGCCCTTGGAATTGGGGCAATCGTATTTTTGGTGTCTATCGGATACGGACTTGAAAAACTGGTCGTCTCGCGGGTGGCCCGACTGGACGAGATGAAGCAAATTGATGCTATTCCGGCAGTTGCCTCAAACGTCAAGATCACGGATAAGTCGCTTGAATCATTTAAAGACATAAAGAGTGTTTCTAAGATTCTCCCTATCATTGGAGTTGTAGGAAAGATCAACTACCAAAATTCTAATACTGATGTTGCGGTTTACGGAGTTATGTCCGACTACCTCAAAGAATCGGCGATTAAACCTGTTTACGGCACTATATTTACCAGTAATCAAATAAACAATGTTGTAAGTCAGGCTATTGATAAGCCCGATCAAGTGGGGCAGGTGGCAGGAGCTACAACACAGAAAGGTGAATATCTGGAAAAAATTAAACCAGTTGGCTTTTCAATCGAGCCTAATCAATTTGTAAGAGTGAGAAAGGAGCCTAAGGCCTCATCGGTTCTTTTAGGATATACCAGACGGGTTGAGGGATCGCAGGAAGGCTCTGAATACTGGGGCGGCACCTATTTATCAGATGACGGAGTCGGTGAGGCCGGAACTGACGGAAAAGACAATAAGCTGGGAAAATGGATCAAAGCCAAAGTAGCTTTGTGGGAGCAAAAAGACTGTGGAGAGGAAAAAGATTGTGAGCAAAAAAAATATATGCCTCAAAAAGATGATGAAGGACACCAAATAGTTGTTGATGGTTATTTTGCCGAAGTTAATATGAAGGTCGAAAAACAGATTGAAGTTGCAGACGGTACAGTTTTAGGAGTATCTACCAGCAATAGTACATCTTCGTCTGCGAATGTAACAGATCTTTCACTTATTGAGATAGCGAGTATGGAGGGGGCAATACAACAAGAACAAACAAAAACAATTACCCTAACCCAATCATCAAAGAGAGAAGCGGTAGTGAACAAGGCATTTTTAGCAGTACTTGGAATCAAAGAGAATGAGTCGATTGGGAAAAAATTCAATATTTCATTCGTTGCAACCGAGGGTCTATCAAATGAGAATAAAAAAATAATCTCTACTTCAGTTGAGTACTCAATAATTGGAGTCACGCCAGACGCCAAGACACCTATTATTTATGTTCCTATCATAGATATTAAACAATTAGGTTTAACAAACTATTCTCAGGTTAAGTTGGTTGTGAATGACCAAAAAGAGCTATCTCATACCCGCAAACAGGTTGAAGTATTGGGATTTAAAACCACATCGGTCGTTGATACCGTTTCCCAAATTGAAAACTTATTCGGTACGCTAAGGCTTATTTTAGGACTCTTAGGGGTTGTTGCGCTATCCGTTGCCGCTCTTGGCATGTTCAACACCCTTACCATCTCGCTTCTGGAGCGGACACATGAAATAGGGATGATGAAGGCAATCGGCATGAAGTCGACTGAAGTACAAGACTTATTTTTGACGGAATCAATGATTATGGGATTTTTCGGAGGTATAGGAGGATTGACACTGGGTGCGATAGCAGGACAACTGTTGTCGTTGATTTTATCGGCATTTGCGGTATTTAAGGGAGTCGGATATTTGGATATATCGTCAATTCCACTTTCATTTATTCTTCTTATTGGTTTTCTTTCCCTCATGGTTGGGATATTGACCGGCATTTATCCAGCGCATCGTGCAACTAAAATATCAGCCCTTGATGCGTTAAGGTATGAATAAGAAAAATAAGAAAATTATACCAGCACGACAGGCATTTTTTTTCCGATAATCTCTTCTGTCATTGTCACGCATTCATCATACGATTTACAGTCCCCATAACCCAGCTGCACTAGAACCTCACTCATGGCCTTTGTAAGAAAAATAGAGTTGGTTTTTTCCCGCGCAAGTTGAATAAGGAGTCTCTTACATACTCCATACGTACTGGGATCTTTTTGGCCATCAGGCAGAAGCTTATCAAACATAAAAAGGAGAATATAAAGATGTTGCATTTTCACTAAATCCTTTTTTATTGCGCTTAAATGGGAAATGAGTTCTACGGAACTAAGATATTTCAATGAATTATTTTTTTCAGAAAAAATGACCTTGACGATATTCCCTGTTTGAAGGGCGGAAATACGTTTACTGGTAATTTTTTGAATTCCTTTTGCTAAAAGAGCTATCTTCCCAAAATGATGAGTAAATACCACGATGAGTACATCGGAATGAAGAACCTGCTTTTTTACAAGTACAATCCCTTCATCTGCCTCTTTATGTATGCGATATGACATACCTTACTTAAACACAGTGTCCTTTTCCATCACGCCGTTAAAGACTGACGTTCCATTAAGAGACACCTTATATTTTTGCCCTTCCACTCCCGCCTGTTTTTGGATAAGTAGGAGAGAGGAATCTATAGCGGAAGGAAGAGCATAGCTTACATTAATTTTTGCTAAACCCATTGGATTAACGATGAGAAAACCCTCAAACACCGTCTTGTCCGACTCTTCATACGTTTGTACTTTCATAGAAGACCCCTCAAATGAGATCAGTTTTGATCCTTTTGGAACATACAGGCGGACCCAGTTGCGCAGCGGCGCGTTTAAGCAGAGAACTCTCTCCTGCAGTAAGTTACAATTGGAAGCTGGATAGGGATTTCTATACTCCACCTGCACTTCCCGTTTGGAGGTACCATTTTCCTTTGTGCTTTTTGACACGATTGTTTCAGTGGTAAATAAATTGGACTTTGCCCCAGCGAAATTGACATTGTTTACATGCAAATAGTCCCCTTTACTGGTATTGATTTTCCCTCCATAGTTTAATTTTTCGATAGACTGTTGAATATCCTTATCTACAAAATTCAAAAGCAAATGTTTTTCGTCCATGTTTTTAATCATGGCTTGTACCAATGAACCCCAGTATTTTGACGGAGAAAAGCGGAGGGCTCTATTAAACAGTTCATACATTAAGTCCCCCAATATCCCTTTTCTGTTCTCCTTGACATACCCTACTTGTTCGTCTACGACTGAAAATAATTGATAAATAACCTGTGGACAATCACACCGCTTATCTATCTTTGCGCTGAAATTGACCCCATTTACTTGAGCGTCCCCAAAAATGGTCAACATGTCGACCAATATTTTTGAATCAAGGGCGATAATGCCGTCATAGGCAACTCGCGCACTACTTTTCTTGTAAAGTGAATTAAATAAATCGAGGGATTTCACGAAGTCCGGATAAAGATTACTATCTCGGATATATAATTTGTTTACCCCTTTGTGATAGGTTAGTATTTCAGGGGGAGCTGTTGGGTGAGAAGCGATGCTCGCATCCAATGAATAAATATCACTCGATTTATCTATGGTCATTTTGCCATCTTTTATCTTGAACACGGCAAAGGCAGTTAAAAATCCTCCCGTTGCTCTTCGTTCTGCTGTGTTTTGAAACAAAATAAGATATGTCTGTTCCTTTTTTGACCCCAATATTTCTGGCAGCTTCTTGAGAAGTGGTTTTGCATCGACAAACAATCGAGAAATGCCTGCAAACTGCTCTTTTACGTTGGCAATTGTCGAGCGGATTTTTTTCCCCCCCATTTCTGCTGGATATCGGTTTTCATCGATTTTTTCAAGTCGTTTTTCTATTTGGTTAATATTTTCCGAGATAACATCGACATTCTTGAGAACTTTATCCAATGTGAGTACTGCGGTTTGAAGGCGTCCTTCCGCAGATTTGTCGACAAATGAGGATTCTCCTTTTTTAAATCCGATGAGGTCGGCATAAGGGGCTATGGAAACAACAGTTGCTTTCGCTGCCTCTACTCCATATCTTCCCGCTTCAATTCCCCTTCTAAAATCTGCGACATAGGGAATTGACTCCGCCCAATAGAGGGTGCTTGCTTCCTTCTCAAGTTCTAAATACTTATCATCAAATACTTTTAGTTTTACTGATAATAGATCAATATCGTTCTTCGAAAAAGCAGACTTGAGATCTTTTCCCGATACTACAACCGCCATTCCTTTCGCCTGAATACGAGTATAGGGGATATAAAATGAGTAGTATATAAAAGCACAAAGAACCAATAAAAGCGTGAAAAGTATTATGCCTGTTTGTTTTTTCATAAAAAAAGATTTATATAACCATTATAACAGTTATAATAATTATAATTGTTATACTATATCGCACCTCTCCCTGTAATCATAACAAGGGGAGTTTTTAAAACAATGGAAATGTCTTGATAGAAGGATACGGATTTAACGTACTCTGCATCAAGTGCTATTCGTTTATCGAAGTGAACTTCAGACCGACCAGATACTTGCCAGAGACCGGTTATTCCAGGCTTAACGGAAAGCACCTCCCTCACATATTGTTGGGTATCCGGGTGTTTTTTTTGCTGATTTTCCAATTCATCAGGATAATATGCTCGAGGACCAACTATGCTCATTTCACCCAAAAGGACATTGAATAGTTGGGGAATTTCATCAAGCGAGTGTTTACGAATCCATTTCCCCACGGGAGTGACACGGGGATCGTCTTTCAGCTTATAACTATCTTTTTGATATTGCTCAAAGAGTTTTTTGAACCGCGAATCTGTATGAAGGAGGATATGGGCATTCCGTATCATCGAGCGGAATTTAAACATTTTAAAAAGAGTGCCATTTTGGCCAACCCTCTCTGGTACATCAGCGAAAATAGGCCCATCTGAATCTAGTTTGATTGCAATCGAAACGATGAAACAAACCGGGAAAAAAAATACGAGTAATATACTTGCTAATATAATATCCGTGGCTCTTTTGACTCGTTTTTTATAGATCGTTCCCCGTAGTAATGAATTCATATAGGGTTAGGTCAAATCTTCATTTTCCGTTCCTTCAAAATTTTCAACGAGCGTTTTAATTTTACCTACCGAAGATTTTTTTGCTATCAATAATACGTCTTTCGTATTCACGATAATATGCTCATCTAAATCAATCCCCACTATCAATTTCTTATCCTCGTAATTGTAAATAAGAGTGTCCCTTACATGTTCCAAATAAACTCTTCCCCGAATGATATTTTCGTATGGATATTGTTCCATCGCTTCCTTTACCGCTTCCCATGCGCCAATATCGCTCCACCCGATGTCTTCAACAATGACTGACGCAGTTTCTTTATCCAATTTTTCTAGAATCGCATGATCGAAATTGATCTTTTCAAGCGTCGAGTATATTTTTTTAAGAGCAGCTGGATATTCTTTTGTTTCATACGTATCGACTATTTTTTTTACTTCATCAAATAGTGAAGGAGTAAATCGCTCATAGGCCCTCCATATGAAACTTGGCGTAGTTACAAAATACCCCAAATTCCACGCATATTTTCCTGATGCGAAATACTCAGCAGCGGTTTTCTCATCAGGCCTGTATTTACACCCTTCATAGGAATAAAAGGATATAAATTCATTCTCATGTGTCTTTTTGCCAATATGGATATAGCCAAGGTTTGCGCTTGCAAAACGAGGTTTATGAGCTATGAAAACAAGGCTGTTGGGCTTTTTGTGGACATGCTCCCCAGCTACTTTCAGTATTTTTTTAAAAAGATTCACTTCCTTTACCAAGTGATCGCTCCACAAAATTGCAAGTGGCTCGTGGGGGTACTTGATTTGCAATATACCCATTACTAGTGCTATAGCAGGGCCAACATCCTTTTTTTCGGGTTCAAGGAAATAGTTTTCATCGGGTATTTCAGGTAACTGTTTATGGATAGTACTCTTATAGGCAACGTTCGTGGAAATGTATATGTCCTTGTATTCAAATTCAGGTCTGAGACGGTCAACAGCGAGTTGAAGAGTCGATTTTTCTCCAATAATGCGCTCAAATTGTTTAGGAGATTTTTTTCGAGATAACGGCCAAAGTCGAGTACCCGCTCCTCCTGCAAAAATGACGGCTTTCATAATTGTATATAGTGTTGTAACTGACAAAGAAACTCACGGTCAAACCGCTCCACCCCGAATTCTGCCTCAATCGATTTTCGTATCAATGTTGTTGAGTGTCTTAAATTGTATGATATTTGTGCGAATCTTTCAAGCACGGATACCAAACTGGGAACGGTTTGTTCATCAAAAAAAACCCCAGAAATGCCCTCTTTAATAGTTTCGCACGCTCCACCTTTTCTATAGGCTATTACAGGACAGCCATGATATTGAGCTTCCAACGAAACATAGCCAAAATCCTCGTTTTGTGGCATTATAAGGGCTTCTGCTCCTGAATAAAGATAAGAAAGCTCCTCATCAGAAATGGAGCCGGCAAATTGACAATTTGAGGGGGCTTTTTGTTTTAGAGACTGCTCAAGGGAACCAACTCCGACCATTATAAATGGGTGTGAGTTTGTCCGTTTTGCTGCTTCAATGACTAATTCAGGTTTTTTGTAGGACTCCATTCTTCCTACCCATAGATAATATGGTTTTGAAAAGTCAATATGCGATGGTTTTTTCATTTCTTTCCGCTTACCATCCCAGTAGTGCGTGTCAAAGGGTGGATATACAACAGGGGATTCAACATTGTAGTATTCTCTTGCACGATTAGCCGTTGTGTTTGAAAGCGATATATATCCATCTGGACGTTTAGAAGCATAGCTGTCCCATTTTTTTAAGTGATTGTATAGGGGCTTCCCTATAAATTGAAGAAGTGGAGGAATATAGTCATTGGTATGACTCCATAAATAGCGTGGTGGCGTGAGAAGATAACATACGTGCTTAGTGTCTGGTTTGGTAATAATGCCTTTTGCGAATGCAGATGTAACGGAGATCACAAGATCATACTCATCAAACTCAAATGACTCAAACGCAAGAGGAAAAAGAGGAAGGAGAAGCGCTCGCCAAGAACGTACAATTCTGGGAAATGACTGAAGGAATGACGAATGTATCGATAGTTGTTTTGCCCATTGGGCTTTCTTAATATCAATGGCAGAGGTAAAAAAATGAGCTTCTGGAAATAATGAATGAAGGTGGAGTAATACTCGTTCAACCCCTCCCCATTTATCAATCCAATCGTAGACTATAGCTATTCGTTTTTTTTTAGGATACATGTTTTATATATAAATCAACGGTCCGCTGCGTCATCCGCTCAAAAGAAAATTCACTGTTAGGGATATTCTTCTTTTTTTCCTTTGAAAGTTCAAATTTTTGAATAGCGGACGATATAGAATTCTCATCATATGGATCGAATGAATAATAAGAATTTCCCACTATTTCTTGAAAAACGGGAATATGGGATGCGATTATGGGAATTCCAAAATGCATGGCCTCAACGAGCGGAAGTCCAAATCCTTCCGATATTGATGGGTGAATAAGTGCCTCAGCATTTTTATATAATGTAACGAGTTCCCGCAAAGTGGGCTTATTCTTTACGACAAGGTGTTCTTTCTCTTCATCAGAAAGGTTTGTTAATAATCGGTTGAGAAAATAGTCATGAGGCCCCGCAAGAACGAGTAAATAGGGGGAGTTGCTTTTTATAAACGCTTTTATTAAGGTAAAAACATTTTTATGCGGATAGAAATTTCCAACGTAGAGTAAATAGGGTGATTTCACTATGTTCTCATCGACTTGTTCCGATAAAAGCCGATAAGATACGCCTTCGTACAGAGGGACTATCTTGTCTGAAATAGAGTCTCCATATAAACGTATAAGCTGTTGTTTTACCGTGTGGGAAGGAGTTATTATTACTTCGCTATGATGTACTTGGTGTTGCAAAGTCTGAGAAAATACAAATTTTTTTATCGCATACACAAGCGGGTTTTTTGTCGAAGCCTTCCCTGTGGCAAATAAAAGCGGCGTTACATCATGAATGGTAGAAATACATCTTCCTTTGTAAAAAAGAGGATGACCAAAATAAGTGAAATGCATGAGGTCTAAGTGATCAGACTGAATCAATTTCAGTAATGTAGTTTGCTCACCTATGGAGTGCCACAAGGCAGTTGTTGTTCTAATGCTACTATCGGGTACTATATCCCTGACAAACTGAGCGTCCTGAGGAAGACAATATAAAGTAAAGGATATATTTTTTGGCGCATATTTTGGCAAATAATGGAGAAAGTTTTGGAGATAAGTACCTACGCCAGTTTGAAACAATAGCCGAACATCAACGCCGATATGCTTCATAGGAATGTTTTTTTTCGATTAATGACCGCATATACAAGACACGAAATCCATTGAGGGTAGCTTTTTTCATAATGTTTTTTATAGAAAATCGCCATTGACTCGTAGAAATAGTTTCGAGTTTTTTGCTGTGTAGCCGCACTATTTTTACTTTTAATCCCGCTCTGATTTTTTAAATGGAGAACAGTATATGATGGGTCATAAACTATAGAATAGCCAAGTCGTTTTATCCGAAAGGCCAAATCAATATCCTCTCCATACATAAAAAAGTCCTCATCAAATCCCTTGAGTACATCGAGAATATCTTTTCGTGCAAGAAAAAAGGCCCCCGTAGGGGTATCGATTTCATGTCTTTTCGCAAGAGATAAATTGGTGAGATGATATCCACCGAATAAGATATTTAATAGGGGAATTTTTGTAGTGACTCGTTCTAGTCCTGAGTAGTAGCAAAATGATCTCCAAACGGTGGGAAACCCGCGATGAGATGCAGGATCAATTGAACCAGATTCCAGATTAACTCGGACGGTAAGGGCGCCCTGAAGAGGATTATCATCCATTTGTTTAATAAGCACATCTAAGAAGGCCTCTTCAAGAACAAGTACGTCCGAATTTAAGTAAAGAACGTATCTACCTTCAGCTTGTGCGAGTCCCTGATTATTTGGTTTTCCAAACCCTTCGTTAGCAATATTATAAATGACTTTGACATTCAAGTGAGATTGAGCATATTGTTTGAGAGCCTCGGAAGACCCATCATGAGAATTATTGTCTACAATAATTATTTCAGCATTCAATGTCCCTTTTGACAAAGCACCTTGTATTTTTGTTATACACTGAAGAGTTAAATCTTTCGTATTGTACGATACGATGATAACGGAGAGATCTTGCTTCATATGTATAGATAATACAATATCCGTTTATCGCTTTGGAGATTGTTTTGCTCTTCGGGCTTTTCCACCGGTACCGACCTTTCGTCTTTGTCGGGCTCTTGGATCTCTTTTAAGGAGTAATTCTTTTTTCAAAAGCGGTCTCATCACTTCTTTATCTGTTTTTTCCAATGCGCGGGCCATGCCGTGGACGATTGCATCAAGCTGCCCGTTAAGGCCGCCGCCACTGACAGTAACTGAAATACAAAACCGATCGTCGGCTTTGGTCAGTTGAAGTGGTTTTAAATACTGTACTTTTTGATGTAAAGCGGGAAACATCTTTTCTATCTTGTCTCCGTTTGCCCAAATTTCTCCTTCTTTTATCTTCATGTCCTTGACCGTAACCATTTTATCTTTTCCTGGAATGTAAAGTCGAACCAACGCGACTGAAGTCTTCCTTCTTCCAACTCCTTCATAAAATAGAATGTTTTTTGTTTTTTTCGCCATATAATTCAGTCAAATAATAACGTGTTATTTCTTAGCAAATTCCGCTGTGTAAGGATGCTTGTCATCCGCAAATACAAATAACCGTGCTAATCGCTTATCTCTGAGTTTGTTTTTTGGCAACATTCCGCCAACTCCATTTACCACCATTCGTGCTGGACTATGTTCCAATAAATCACTTGCCTTTGTTTTCTTCAATCCACCGGGATATCCGGAGAAATGATCATACATCTTCGTGTTCATCTTATCACCGGTAAGGAGCAAATGAGATGCATTGATGACAACGACGTAATCGCCACTATCGATATTGGGAACGTAGGTTGGTTTGTGTTTTCCCTGGAGCAAAGTGGAGATACGGGGAAGTTCACGGCCAAGTACTTTCCCTTTCATATCCACTAAGTGCCATGCTTGCTGTATATCCGTGACTGAAATTGGTTTGGTTATTTTTGTGAGGTTGCTCATTTTATCTCTGGTTTAACTTCTTTTTTTTGTAACGGATGAGCCCATGTAATTTGAGCCATCATAGCGCCATCAGATTGTCTTTGTTTTAATAGGGTCATTTTCGTATACCCTCCGTTGATATTCTCAAATGCTGGACCTACTGTTTTAAACAATCTATCGACAAGGGCAACTTCCCCAAAAAAATGGAGGATATGATTTTTATTTGCCTCTGTTTTGGACTTAGCCTTTGAAACAAGCTTTTCAACTGCAATTTGCATGGCTTTTGCTCGTTCTTTTGTCGTCGTCACTTTTTGCTCTAAAAAGAAATTCCTGCACAGCTGACGCATTAACATTTTATTTGCGTCATACCCGTATCCAAACTTTCTTTTCGCTACTCGATGCTTCATATTATTTCCACTCAAATCCCAACTTTTTTAACTCATCTTTAATCAAATCTATGGACTTTCTGCCCAATCCTTTGTAGGCAACCAATTTTTCTTCGCCAATTTTTACGAGGTCTGCGACTGTTTCGATGTTTTCTCTAAGAAGTGCATTCACTACTCGAGATGGCAAATTAAGCTCATCAATAATAAGATCATTAAACTTTTTATTCATTTCAAGAACTCCATTTGCTTCTGCTGAGATGGGGCTTTTTGCTTCTTGCGAATCTATTTGAGCAAAAATATGAGCAAAATGTGAACTCAGGATTGCACCCGATTGCTTAAGAGCTTCTTCAGGAGAGATACTTCCGTCCGTCCAAATTGAAAGGATGACTCTATCTGCATCTGATTTTCTTCCCACACGAGCCTCTTCTACCGTGTAGTTGACTTTTTTTACTGGCGAAAATGCTGAGTCAACAGGAATATAGCCAAATTCCTTTTGTGATTGCTCGTTTGCGGGAACATACCCTCTTCCTGTTTCAACAAGGACCTCAAGTTCAATTTTTCCCTTTGCGTCAGTTATTTCTCCAATATACAAATCTTTGTTTACGACTTCAATATCTCCCTCTAGGTCGCTTGCATAGACCTTTCCAATACCCTTTTTATTTAATGAAACCTTATGTGTTCCTTCTGCTCCTTTTTTGAAGTGAACCTGTTTTAAATTAAGTGTTAATTCAAGAGCTGTTTCTTTTACACCTTTCAATACGCTGAACAAATGAGCGGTTCCTTCAATTTTTACTGCAACAACCGCTGTTCCCTCTAATGAGGATAACAACGTTCTTCTCAAAGCATTTCCCATGCTTTCTCCAAAACTTTGAACCAAAGGCTCAAATGTAAAAATACCAAAAGTTTCTGAAGATTCTCCTGTTTTTGTTGTAAATTGTGGTGTCAACATACTACTGAAATAAAATAATAAATTAAATAATAATTATCTGGAAAAATATTCAATTACCAAACGTAAATCCAATTGGTCTTTTAATGCATCCATATTCGGTTTTTCAAGTAGTCTTCCCACCGTTGCTTGCCTTTCAAGCCAGTGAGGAATGATCAAATCTTTTATTTCTAGCATCTTAAGGACTGCTGGAATTTTTTGAGTTGCTTCCGACTTAAAGGTGACGGCATCTCCTACTTTCACTTGGTAGGAAGGAATGTTGAGGACCAATCCATTAATTGTGATGTGTCCATGTGATGTCATCTGTCGAGCTGCTGCTCTGGTTGGGGCAAATCCAAGCCTGTAGACGGTATTGTCCAATCGACTCTCAAGAAGAGTGCATAGATAGAGAGCTGTATTGCCTTTAGTTGCAACGGCTTTTTTAAAGTAGTTTTTCAATTGTTTTGCGGTCACTCCAAACATATAGCGTAATTTTTGAGTTTCCCGAATTTGGTTTCCGCGCTCAGAAACTTTTCGCCTTTTATTAAGTCCATGTTGTCCTGGAGGAACGGCGATTTTTTTAAGCAGGCGCGCATGCGACTTGGAACCTGGAGTTTTTAACCCAAGGTCTATTCCTTGTCTTCTTGCTACTCTATTTTTTGGACCCGTGTAACGCATTTTTTTTTATAATATTTATAATTAGACCCTTCTTACTTTTGGCGCTCTCACCCCATTGTGGGGAACCGGCGTCACATCAATAATTGAATCAATGTCAACCGATGAACCTTTAATTGCTCGAAGGGCCGCTTCTCTCCCTGGGCCAATTCCTTTCATAAACACGACTGCTTTCCTCATGCCAAAATCATTTGCCACTTTTTTTAAAACTGTCTCTGTAGTCACCGTTGCAGCATAAGGAGTAGATTTTCTTGTCCCATTGAATCCGTGCATTCCACTGGAACCAGTTGCTACGACAGCACCTTTTTCATCACTTACCGACACGAGAGTGTTGTTAAATGTTGCTGTTACATATATTTTCCCGCTTTCAATTATTCTGTTTTTTGATTTTTTAGATGTATTCATATAAATGTCTTTAAAAAATTATTTTTTTGCTGGGGCAACGGGCGCTGCGGTTTTTGTCTGCTCCATCTTTGCCCAAACTTCTTTCTTGAGTGCTCCAACTGTCTTTCTCTTTCCTTTCTTTGTACGAGAGTTAGACTTTGTCCTTTGTCCGCGTACAGGAAGTCCTCTCATATGTCTGATTCCTCTATATGAGGTTATTTCTTTTAACCTTTTTATATTTTCACTTACTTCTTCACGTAAATCACCTTCAACTCTATATTCTTTTTCAATTACTGCGGTTATTTTTTTAAATTGATCCTCGGTGAGGTCTTTCATTCGCTTATCTGTCCCTACGCCAGCTTTTTTAAGAGCTGCGGCTCCGTTGACCCATCCAATACCATATAACTTGGTCAAACCGAAAAGTACTTTATCTGTATCTGGTATGATAACGCCGAATAAACGAACCATAAATAATCAAAAATAAATAATAATTCTCTTATCCCTGTCTTTGCTTATGCTTGGGATTGCTACAAATAACATACAATTTGCCGTTTCTTTTTACCATGCTGCATTTTGCACACCTTTTTTTTACTGATGACTGTACATTCATACAAAAAAACGATTAAACTCTATAAATAATCCTTCCTCTTTCCATATCGTACCGAGATAACTCAAATTTTACTTTATCTCCCGGCAATATTTTAATATAATTCTTCCTCATTTTGCCTGATAAATAACATAATATTATTTTCTCAGAATTGAACACTTTTACCCTAAATAAGGTATTCGGAAGGTTTTCTAGGACATCTCCTTCCAAAACAATAAAATCACCTGCTTCTTCCTTCATAAAGAGTATATTGTAACATACATTTACGTTAAAACCAAGGTGTTTTTGTCTGTGATAGCCACCGTGTGTTCAAAGCAAGCAGACATACTTTTATCTGCGGTGATGATTGACCACTCTTGATCCTCTTCATAGGCTATGTCAGCGCTTCCCATGGAGTAGATAACTTCCAGTGCCAACACCATTCCAGGACGGAGTTTCATCGTTTTTTCAATCGGCTTTGAAGCAAACCCGGGAATAAACGGATCTTCATGTAATTCCTTGCCAACTCCGTGCCCTGTCAATTGTTTCATTATCGTATATCCCGCTCCAACCACTTTTTTTTCTATCGCTTGAGAAATATGTCCTATTCGTTTTCCTACTTGTGCTTGTTCAATAGCTAGCTGTAATGCTTCCTTGCCCACTTGAAGAAACACATCTATTTCCGGTGTTGATTTTCCCCCTACAACTAATGTAATTGCATGGTCCGTATGAAACCCCCGGTAATATGCGCCAATATCGACCGTCAATACGTCTCCATTTTTCAAAATTCTTTTTGTGGGGGGTGTATGTACGACTTGTTCATTGATGGGAACGCAAACAGCCCATTTATATCCTTTAACTTTGTTGAATGAGATATCGGCTTCCTGTTCTTGTATATACTTTTCTGCGAGCGTATTGATATCATTCGTTGTTAGTCCTGCATGTATCTGGGGAACCAATTGTTCCATCACTCGCTTGAGTTTTTCTCCTCCTACCCGCATTGTCTCAATTTCCGCATCTGTCTTATACGTTATCATAGGAGATTACGAAAAATAAACCTGGCGGTAGACAGTTTCTAATTTATCCGAGAAGTCGTCTTTTGAAAAATTGTTTTTTACTACAAAATCGGCAAACGCTATCGTGGGTCCCATGTTGGTTCCGATCAGTTCATTAATATCACGTTGCTCACCAAATAAGTTTTTCCGATATGTCCTATGTGCCGCTCGATGGTACCTAACCTTCTTGTCTGCATAAATATTGACGATAAAAATACGCGTCTTATTCAGGTGTTCTTTCAAATAGAGATATTCCTCCCACGATCTCATTCCGTCTATTATGACAACCTCACTTTTCTTAAACTCCATTTCAATTTTTTCCCTATTAAGGACGGCTAAAGCCTCTTTTCCCAGCTTTTCCCGTAACTCTTCACGTGTTTTCTTATGTATTTCTTCAGTATGTTCCAACCCCTTTTTATCGATATAATCGTTGATAATCTTCCCAAAAGATATGATAGGGAAACCTTTTTCTTTAAAGAACTCCGCGGCGTCGGTTTTTCCAGCCCCAGGCAATCCGACAAGCGCGATAATCGTCTTTTTTGGCTTCCATTCGACTATTTTATTCTCGACAAGCTGTTTTCCCAAACATTCTAATATTTCCTTATTCACTTCTTCAATTGGCATTGTTCCGTCGATATCAATCAATCGTTTTTCTTTTTCGTAATATTCTATAACTGGATCGGTAAATTTATGGAATAACTCTATCCTCTTTTTTATGGCGGGGAGAGTTTCATCATCTCGCGTGCTCTGTCTATGAATAAGTCTCCAGAGAGCATCTTTATCAGAAATACGCAGATAAATTACTTTGTCAACGTTATTTTTGAATTTTTCTACCTGTTTGAGAGTGCGGGGAAACCCATCAAGAATATATCCTCGCTTATATTCAGGGCGTGAAAGATATCCGTTTACGATTTCTATCGTTTTATCATCCGGAATAAGGATCCCAGCGTTCATTGTTTCTTTAATGTAACGACCTAAAGTCGTTTTTTCTTTGGAAATTTCTCGGAAGACGTGACCGGTTGACAGATAAGGAATCTTAAACAACTTTGAAAGGATATTCCCTTGAGTTGACTTCCCTGACCCCTGTATTCCTATTAGTACAAGCTTCATAGAAAAAATGAAAATGTGAGAACTTTAATCTAATTTTTTTCGCTCTTTGTGCATCACGGTTTTCTTGCACTGGTTGCAGTATTTTTTCAGCTTTATCGGTTCTGTCGTGTTTACTTTATTCTTTTGAGTAACATAGTTTTGTTTTCCGCACACTTCACAGACTAATCCGAGAAGCACACGAGATCCTTTTTTGGCCATAGTTGTTTTATATAATTTTTATAATAGTTTACTTCGCAAACTTATCGTAGCTTTTCATGACAAGCTGTGACTCCATCATCTTGAACGATTCAAGGATGACTGAAACTACGATCAATATACTTGTCCCTCCAATAACCAGGCCAGTAATACCGGTTACCGCAGACAAAATCGTTGGCATGACTGCGATGAGACCCAAAAAGAGAGCTCCGACACTGGTGATTTTATACAACACCTGCTCCAAATACTGTTTCGTTGCGATGCCAGGCCGAATGCCAGGAATAAATCCTCCTTGTTTCTGAATCTCTTCAGAAATTTTCTGTGGACTAAATACGATGATAGTGTAAAAGAAAGTAAATCCAATTACAAGAAAAAAATAGAGAATATTGTAAACAGCGCCCGAAGGATTGAAAGCGGTAACCAAAAATCGTGCTACCGAAGCGACAATAGGCTGTTTTGAGAACTGAAGAAAATTCCCCACCAGTTGAGGAAAGAGTACAAAGGAAACGGCAAAAATAATAGGTATTACTCCGGCTTGGTTAAGTTTAAGAGGAAGATAATTGGTCGCTCCTTGATACACTTTATTCCCCTTGATCCGTTTGGCATAATACACAGGTATTCGTCTAATTGCTTCGTTAATAAACACGACCGCTGCAATAACCGCAATGGAAACAAGTCCAAAAACGAGAAAATTTATTACCATTTCTTGATTAAGAGTAGTGGCGGTACGACCTAAAATGACCGGTAATCTCCCTACGATACCAGCAAAAATAATAAGAGAAATACCGTTTCCCATGCCAAATTCAGAGATAAGTTCTCCAAACCAAACAAGGATAAATGTCCCCGCAACCAAGGTAAAGATAAACGAAAAAAATTCTAGAGGTGATAAATTTCCCACGATTTTTTGATTTTTTAACAAAACAAAAATACCAATGGCTTGAATGATTGTGAGAGGTACTGTCAAGAATCTTGTATATTGATTCATCTTAAATCGGCCATACTCTCCTTCTTTTGCAAGCGCTTCAAGAGGAGGAAAAATGACCGACAATAATTGGAGAATGATTGATGCGTTAATATACGGATTTAGTCCGAGGGCCATTATGGAGAAATTGACAAGCGTTCCTCCTGAAAAAATATCAAGAAGAGAGAGAAACTGGCTCTGATCAAAGAGTGCCTTCAATTTAGTAAGGTTTATTATTGAAACCGGAAGAAATGCAAAGATACGGAAAAACAAAAAGATGGCAAGGGTAAAATAAATCTTTCTTTTAAGCGGTTCATCTCGTGAAAGTAATCTTAGTTTTTCAGCTAAATCTTTCATACAGTAACGGTACCGCCCGCTTTCTCAATCATTGCTTTTACCGATTGAGTAACTGGTAAGGCAACGGACAATTTTTTTGTGATATCCCCTTTTTTGATCAGTTTAATAATAGGGCTTTTAACGTCGGCTTCTAGAAGGTTCGCTTTATATAATGCCTCAATATTTACAACAACTCCATCATCGAAAACATTTAGCTGATTGGAATAAATGACATACTTATATCCTTTTCGCGCATAGTTTCTCCCTTTCCCTCTCAACAGGGGGAACTTTTTAACCAATCGTCCTTGGCCACCTTCAAAATGGAGAGGAATAGTCGAACGGGCTTTCTGATGACGTGTCGTGCCGCGACCCGACTTTGATCCTTTTCCGCTTCCAATTCCACGACCAAGTCGTTTTTTTGCACGTGCAACTAATGTAGGCAATACTGATAAAAATGATTTCATGATAATGATCTATTTTTTAACATTCCAATGGCTTTCATGATAAGATGCGTATTCACTATTTGATTTCTCGATCCGATTATCTTCCCAGATACATTATATACTCCTGCAAGATCAAATATAGTGCGGATAACACTTCCCACTTTTAAACCAGTTCCCTCTGGCGCTGGTTTCAAAAAGACAACACCCGCTTTATATTTCAGAAATACTTCATGGGGAATGGTCCCTTTATATACAGGAATCGTAATCATCTTTTTTTGAGCCTTTGTGAATGCCTTGCGGATCGCTTGAGGAACCTCGCGCCCCTTTCCCATACCCACGCCAACCCTTCCTTTCCGATCACCCACCGCAACAACCGCTACAAAAGTGATGTGACTACCACCGGTGATTTTCTTTGTAACCCGTTTGATGAGTAAAATTCTCTCTTCTAGCTTTTTTTGTTCAAATTGATCTTGCATACAATCAGAAATAATTATTAAACCTGTATCCCCGCCTCACGAAGACCCTCCGCGAGCCGTTTCACTCGACCTAAATAGGTATAAGGACCTCTATCAAAAACCGCTTTCGTAATATTCTTTTCTTTGAGAAGAGTACCTAGTTTTTTTCCCACTTCAAATGATTCATCAGCCTTTTTTCCGTTTGGAACGGTTTTACTGTGCACCGCACATACTGTTGTTTCTGTTGTATCATCTATTGCTTGTGCATATACATTCTTTGTTGATCTATACACCGAAATACGAGGCTTTTCCGCTGAGCCAATGATATTCATGCTCACTCTCTTTTTTCTTCTTATTTTTCTATCTGTTGTAATATGTTTTTTCATAGGTGTGTAAAAACGTTAAGCGGTTTTAGCTGCCTTCTTGCCTGGCTTAATTCTTAATTTCTCTCCTTCATATTTAATTCCTTTACCTTTATATGCGTCTGGTTTCTTTAACATCTTTATTTTGTGTGCGATTTCACCAACCAATTGTTTGTCTCTTCCTTGCACTATGATTTTCGTATTGCTATCCACAGAAAACGTAACATTCGCAGTTTCCTTATACACAACTGGGTGAGAATAGCCGACCTTGAAAACAAGATCCTTGCCTTGCATCTTTACATTAAAACCAGTACCAACCACCTCAAGTCTTTTTTCCCATGGTTTTTCTACACCAACTATCGCATTATCGATCAATGTCCTCAATGTTCCATGAAGAGACTTCAAATCTTTCGAATCACTGCGTCTTATCACGGAATATGTGTTCGCTTCCTGACCTTTCTCAATTGTAATGCCTTGTGGCAACTCTATAGTCAATAAACCCTCTTTGCCTTTTACCGTCACTATGCTACCTTCCACCATCAGTGTGACAGTTTGTGGAACTACAAGTATTTTTTGTCCAATTTTTGACATAGGTTACCAGATCATAAATAATAATTCTCCGCCCAACTTCTCTTTTCGCGCTTCTCTGTTCGTAAGTATTCCTTTTGGTGTCGATAGAAAAGAAACCCCCATACCATTCATAACTGACTTCAAATCCTTGTATGATACATATTCTCTCTTCCCCGGTTTTGATACCAATTTCACATCGGTCAAAGCAGGAACTCCCTGTGTGTAGGAAAGTTCAATTTCAATCGTCTTGATACCATCTCCTTCAACGGAATACGATTTGATATATTTCATGTCCTGCAATTTTTTGAGAACAGATTCACGATAACTAGAATGTGGGGTCATAAGACTCTCATTCTTTGTCATGTATGCGTTTTTTATTCTTATTATCAGATCAATTATTGGATCGTTCATAGATATATGTCAATTATTAAGTTTTATCTGCTGTTCTCTTTGTAATCTTTCCGTGCCCCTTAAACGTTCGTGTCAGGGCGAATTCTCCCAATCTGTGCCCAACCATGCCTTCGGTTATCAATACTTCAATATGTTTTTTACCGTTATGTATTCCTATTTTATGTGTAACGAACTCAGGTGCAATTTGTGACGCCCGGGCCCATGTTTTCAACACAGTTCTGTCAGAACCTTTTTTTTGGGTCATAACCTTCTTCATAAGGTTTTCATCTACATATGGTCCTTTCTTTAATGATCTACTCATAATATGTTACCAAGAAATCTTTCTAACTCCTGGGATCTCCCCGTCCAGTGCTCTCCTTCTAAAACAGATGCGACATAGGCCAAATCGGCGCATATATCCTCTGGATCTTCCACAAATCTGACATCTATTTTTATTGCGTACTTTATACTTTTGTTCTTTTTTAAATTTGACTTCATCTGATGTTTTAGCCATAGTTGATTATTTTTTAAATGCAACTCCCAATTTTTCAAATAGTAATCTTCCCTTTTTCTTGTCTTTTGCGGTGGTGACAACGGTTATTTGAAGTCCTCTTAATTTATCTATCTTATCGTATTCTATTTCTGGAAATAATGTTTGTTCGGTAAACCCAATATTTAAGTTACCATGTGCATCAACAGCTGAGTCTTCTATCCCTCTAAAGTCTCTCAAACGCGGAATGACAATGGTAATAAGTTTTTGCAGAAAATGATACATTCTGTCGCCCCTCAACGTTACCTTAACGCCGATAGCTAATCCTTCACGGATTTTAAAAGCTGAAACAGACTTACGGGCTTTCGTGATGACGGCTTTTTGTCCCGCTATAAGGCTTATTTGTTCTTGTATCTTTGCGATAACCCCCTTATTAGTGACCGCTTCTCCGGCTCCCACATTTAACACGACTTTCACCAGATTGGGAACGGCAAATATATTTTTATAGCCAAGCTCCTTCATGAGTGCTGGTTTTACTTCTGTTTGAAAAAATTCTTTAAATGACATAGTATCCTAAATAATGCTTTTACATTTCCTACACATGCGTTGTTTTTTTCCCGCCTCAATATGATAACCGATTCGAACCGTCTTCTTGCAATGGGGACATATCACTCCCACTTTTGAGATATCAAGTGGCCGGGGAACTTCGACTATTCCGCCTTTTGGCATTTGCTCACTTTTTCGAACATGTTTCTTGTATAAGTTCACTCCGGTGACAATGACCGTATTTTGTTTTGGATATACTTTCTCAACGACTCCTTGCTTACCTCTATCCTTGCCTGTTTGAACGGTTACTTTATCGTTTTTTTTGATTTTCATAGTTCGATATATAACTCACTTAATACATTTCCTCTGCCAAACTTGCAATCTTCTTGAATCCATTATCTTTCACCTCTTTTGCTACAGGTCCAAAAACACGAGTTCCTTTGGGATCTTTATTATCTTTTGCTTGCAAAATCACGCACGCATTGTCATCGAATCGAATATAGCTTCCGTCAACTCTTCTATACTCCTTATGGGTTCGTATAACAACGGCTGACAACACTTCTCCTTTTTTTACTTGGCCAAAGGGAATAGCATCTTTTACTGCAACATTAACAATTTCACCAATATAGGCGTACTTTCTATTTCCCTTGAATGGCATGCCAATCATCATCGCTTTTTTCGCTCCGCTATTATCTGCTACGGTCAAAACCGTTCTTAGTTGTATCATCCTTAGGTTGTTTTCTTTAACTTTTTGATAACGGAAAATCGCTTGTCATGAGATCCCGGTCTGACTTCTTGCATTTCGACTAAATCGCCCACAGCATATCCGCCTTCTGCAACATGCGCTTTATATTTCTTGTGCCTGACAATAACTTTTTGGTATTTTGCATGTCTAAACCTACGCTCAACAGAAACGACCACTGTTTTTTGCATTTTGTCTGATACTATTGTTCCAATTAATGTTCGTGACATAGGTATATTTTAACTCTTCTTTTGTCGCAACGCGGTCAAGAGAACTGCTAACTGTTTTCTTTTATTCGGTACTGTATTGGTATTTTTTTGTTGTGAAACCGATGATTCAACAGCCAACTTTGCAAGCTCAAGTCGCAAATCCACGACCGACTTTTCAAGTTCTTGTACTGTTTTTTGACTCGCTTCCTTCATGGATTTACTCATAGCTCTTTGGTAACAATTTTTGTTTTGACTGATAACTTCATGGATACACTCTTCAATACGGCGCGAGCTTCTTCAACGGGCAAGCCATCTATTTCAAACATTACTTTCCCTGGAGTGACCGATGCTACGAAATAGGCAATGTCTCCCTTTCCTGCTCCCATGGTCACTTCTGGTGGCTTCTTGGAAAACGGTTTATCTGGAAAAATGCGAATCCAAAACTTGCCGACTTTTCTTGTTGCGCGCGCCAAAATGACTCGACACGCTTCAATTTCTCTGTCTTTAACCCATCCTTTATCCATGGTTTTAAGACCAACTGACCCAAAAGACACGAGCGCACCCCTGAGAGACAGTCTTCTCCATGTGCCTCTGAATGTTTTCCTGAATTTTTGTCTTTTTGGTGCCAACATAGTTATTTGCAAAGCCAAACTTTTACTCCGACATACCCTGATTTGGTTAAGGCCGGATATCTCACAAATTCTACATTCTCTCGAATAGTAGAGGTCGGGATGCTTCCCAAGAAATACTTCTCTCTCCGCGAAATTTCTGCTCCGTTGATTCTTCCTCCGAGCTGTACCTTTACTCCTTTTGCGCCGGCTTCCATGACTCTATCCATTGTGTGGTGGATTACTGCCCTATGGGGAAACCCCTTAATAATTTTTTCAGCGATCATCTGAGCCACATAATACGCACTCAGATATGGTTTCTTGACAGGCTCGATCTTGATTTCAACCTTGAGCTCTTTATTCGGTTTTTTATCGAGATCCGCAACGATATATTTTTTCACTTCTTCAAGTCCTTTTCCCCCTCGACCAATTATCATCCCAGGCTTTACCGCATAAATAATGGCAGAAACCTTTTTGATTGCTCGTTCAATATCTATCTGTGTTACCGATGCAAATTTAAATTTCTGCATCAGCTTTTCTCTAATACGAATATCAGAGATAAGGGCGGTTCTAAACGCTTTTTTATTGCTAAAGAACCAACGGGACGTCCACGTTTGTGATATTCCCATTCTCAGCCCTTTTGGATCTACTTTTTGTCCCATCTATTATTTTGTCTGTGCCGCTGTCTTCTTTTTTTGGACAGGTTTTTTAGCAACTTTTAATATTTTCTTCGGCTCTTGTACTTCCTGTTTTTTCTCTGTCTCAATCTTTTGTGGCTGAGACTTCAATCCAACAACAACCTGGATATGTGCAAACTGTTTTCTATATGGCTTTGACGTTCCCCGAGAACCTGGATTATATCGTCGCAGTGCATGTCCTTGATCTACTTTCAGGAGTTTAAATTCTAGCAGATGAGCATCAATCTGTAAAGTCGCCTTTGCATTATCTACCGCTGACTTAATAACTTTGTAGAGTATGGTCGCTGATTTTTTTGGTGAATAAAACAAATGATCCATGGCTTTTACTGGACTCATTTTTTTAATGTGCGCCAAGAGAATGCGCAATTTCTTTGGGGTTGAATGTACGTCTGTTACTGATGCTTTAGCTTCCATAGATGTTTAAGATTTTACAATGAATTTATTACTCCACTTCACTTTATTTCTTGTTTTTGTTCCTCGTGCCGATTTTCCCCATGGCGTTTTTGGATGCATACCTTCTCCTGTTCTTCCCTCTCCACCGCCGTGTGGATGACTCCGAGGATTTTGGGCAGTTCCACGAACTGTTGGTCTCACACCCATATGTCTACTGGTACCCGCTTTCCCGAGGATTCTATCTTTGTGTTCGATATTTCCCAACATTCCAACAGTTGCATATGCTTCCGCAAGACACTTCCTTACTAACCCAGATGGGAGTTTTACATGGACATATATGCCTTCTTTCGCAACAACAACTCCAGCAGTACCTGCTCCTCTAATAAGTTTCCCCCCTTGTCCAGGGAACAGTTCTATATTATGCACTTCAATTCCAATAGGAATAAGACGCAGGGGAAGTGCATTCCCTGCCTTGATATCCGCTTTTTCGCCCGAATAGACCGCATCTCCTACCTTTAAATCATTTGGTTGCAGTATATATCTTTTTTCTCCATCTGTGTATTCGACAAGACAGATAAGCGAATTCCTATTTGGATCGTATTCTATTGCTTTCACTACTCCCTCCATGTCTCTTTTGTCTCGCTTGAAATCAATTATGCGATAGTACCTTTTTTGTCGACCACCCTGGTGTCGAACGGTAATTCTACCTGCGTTATTGCGGCCAGAATGCTTTTTGAGCAGTTCTGTCAGTTTTTTTTCTGGTTGTGATGATGAATATAACATATCTATTGATTCAACTTATGCTTTCGGAAATAAACTTATTGAGCCTTTTGTAACGGTAATATAGGCGATTTTCTTGTTTGCGACAAGTTTGGGTACCATGCGTTTTCCAACACGTTGGACCTTTCCTTTTCGAATAGTTATTCGGATGCTTCCTACCTTAACACCATAATATGATTCAACTGCGTTTCTAATCTGATCTTTCGTAGCTAAAAGGGAAACGATAAACGCATACACGTTCTTTTGCGCAAGCGCTGTTGCCTTTTCCGTAACGACTGGTGATTTTAAAATTATATTTGTCATTTGATGAACATCTGTTGCATCGCTTCAAAAGCCTCTGCGACAACTAATATATTTTGTGCTTGTAAAATGTCATATGCATTGAGCGATCCCATATGGGTTGTTACAGTCTGTGGAATATTGCGAGTGGATTTAATGAGTCCCGTTGCCTTTGCATCAGGAAGAACAAACAATACTTTACTAGTATCCATTTTTGCTTTTTGTAAGAAGTTTGTTATCGTTTTTGTCTTTGGAGGAAGTTTTACTATCTCAGACTCTACAACCGAGACTGACCCCTGATGAATTTGATATGCAAGAGCGCTTAAAAGGGTTCCTTGTCTTTGTTTTTTGGACAACTGCAATCGGTATTCAGCTGGTTTTGGCCCTCCAACAACACCTCCACCCTTATAGATGGGAGCTTTTCGGGAACCGTGTCGAGCTCCTCCTGTTCCCTTTTGTTTGTATACTTTTTTTGTCGTTCCTGCTACTTCTGCACGTGTTTTTGCAGAGGCATTTCCTTCTCTTTGGTTTGCGAGATAAACTCTGATATATTGAGCTAATAATGTCTTATTTGGCTCATAGGAAGAAAGTTCTTTTGCAAGGGTCACCGTTCCTGACTCTGAACCATCAACGGCATATTTCCTTATTGTGGTCATTTCTTTTTTTTCTTTCTTTTGTGATTTTGATGTTGTTTCCATATGTGTTAATCGTTATGAATTTCTCCTAATATGAACTAATCCCCCGATTGCCCCAGGGACCAATCCCTTTAACACAAGACTCGTTTCGGTAACTTCCATCACCGACAGTCCCTTAATCGTTACTGTGTCATTTCCCATACGTCCTGCCATTCGTTTACCTTTAAAAACTCTTCCTGGGGTCGTAGACATACCAATTGACCCTGGAGCCCTTTGTCTGTCGGACTGTCCATGAGTTTTAGATCCACCCTTAAAGTGATGTCTCTTCACTACTCCCTGGAATCCTTTTCCCTTACTTACTGCTGTTACTGTTATGGAGTCTGAGATAGCAAAAAGGTGATTTGGTTTAAGCTCTTGTCCAACCTCAACGACAGTCTCACCAAATGAAACGGATTTTTTTCCTTCTTTCTCTGTAACTGGAAGTACTGATGGGTCAAAGCGAAACTCTTGAATATGTTTGAGTTTTTTATCGACTTTTGCTTTTTTAAGAAGTCCAAGAACCGGTTTTGGAATATTTTTCCCTTCACTATATCCGATAACGAGAGAATTATATCCGTTCTTTTCCGATAATTTAATATCAAGAAGATAGTTTGGGGTTGTTTGTATTGTGGTGACGGCAACTCGTGATCCTGCGCTGTCAAAACGTTGTGATGAGCCTTTTTTTACACCTAAAATAAACCTGTCCATAGCGTTAAAATAACTTATCGGACATTGACGAAAAAAAATATGCCATGCTTACAGGGCATATTTTTCGTATCCGGAACGTACGTGATTATATAATACTAATCGCCTATTATCAAGCTTATGTTACATCTTCACTTCGACCTCTACACCAGCGGGAAGTTCCAAATGCATAAGAGAATCAATTGTTTGATTCGTGGGGTTGAGGATATCAATCAACCGTTTATGAGTTTTGAGACCAAAATGCTCTCTTGCGTTCTTGTCAATGAACGTTGATTTATTTACTACAAATACTTCTACCTTTGTGGGAAGTGGGATAGGACCCATGACCGAAGCCCCTGTTCTCACTGCTGTATCAACGAGTTTTTGACATGTCTCATCGATTATGCGGTAATCATAAGACCTCAGTTTTATACGAATTCTTCCTTTAGGCATAGTGTAAATGTGCTCTAATCTCTATAACCTTTATAAGGGTTATAATTGTTATAATAATTATTTCAGTATCTTTGTCACTACTCCTGCTCCTACTGTATGTCCACCCTCGCGGATTGCGAATTTTAATCCTTCCTCCATAGCTACTGGGTAGATAAGTTTACCCGTGACTTTGACGCTGTCACCAGGCATAACCATTTCTACTCCCGCAGGAAGAATAACCTCACCCGTAACATCTGTTGTCCTGATATAAAATTGTGGTCTGTATCCATTGAAGAATGCAGTGTGTCGTCCTCCTTCTTCTTTCTTAAGGACGATAATTTCAGCTTCAAATTCAGTGTGTGGTTTGATTGTTCCTGGTTTAGCAAGAACCTGGCCACGTTGTACATCTTTCTTCTCAATTCCTCTGATAAGAATTCCTGTATTGTCTCCTGCTCGTGCTTCATCAAGTGTCTTTCGGAACATTTCAATTCCGGTAACGACTGTTTTTGTCGTATCCTTCAGTCCAACAATCTCAAGTTCCTCATTTAGTTTAAGAGTGCCTCTCTCAACACGACCAGTAACGACTGTTCCTCTACCAGGAATGGTAAATACATCCTCAATGGGCATAAGGAATGGTTTATCCGTTGGTCGGACTGGCTCTGGGAAGTATGTGTCAACTTGGTGCATGAGTTCTTCAATCTGTTTAATTGCTTCTGGGTCATCTTGGAGCGCCTTAAGAGCAGAACCTTTGATGACTGGTACTTTGTCTCCTGGAAAACCGTATTTGGTAAGAAGGTCTCGAACTTCCATTTCTACAAGATCAAGAATTTCCTTGTCTTGGACCATATCGACCTTGTTGAGGAAAACAATAATTCCAGGAACGTTCACCTGTTTTGCAAGAAGAATGTGTTCTCGCGTTTGAGGCATGGGACCATCTGGTGCGGATACAACAAGTATCGCGCCGTCCATTTGGGCAGCTCCTGTAATCATGTTCTTGATATAATCAGAGTGTCCTGGAGCATCAATATGCGCATAGTGCCTTTTTTCTGTTTCGTATTCTGAGTGATGAAGATTAATGGTGACGCCTCGCGCTCTTTCTTCTGGAGCTTTATCAATATCTTCATATTTAAGAAATTTTGCCAGTCCCTTTTTTGATAGGACATAGTGAATTGCTGAAGTTGTCGTGGTCTTACCATGATCTACGTGCCCAATTGTACCGACGTTCAAATGAGGTTTGTTTCTCTGAAATACACCTTCTGTCATAGGAATATAATACAAATTAATAAAGAAAAATCTCACTTCAATAGATGAAGTTGCATTTTTTTTCTAGTTACTCTATCATAATTCGTGGTATGAAAAAAGTCAAGGCCATTTTAACTACCTTCTTTCATTCTTTCATCCCTCAAGACGCTTATTACCCCAAATTGCTCCATACTCGACTGAATTTCTCAATAAAGTACTATATAGTTTTCATTATTGTTTGTTCATGTATTTTTACCGTGGTAGTATTCTACAGGTATTCGCCAAGTAGGATAACACGTTATAAAAATGCCATAGTCCATTCTCTTTCTTCGTTCCCCGATAATGTTATTATCCGCATTAAGGATGGAATATTGGAATCAAATCAGAATAAACCATTGTTTCTTTGGATATATCGAGATGACAAGCCCCTTTTTGTTTTTATGGCCGACACTAAAGACAGTTTTAGTCTGAAAAATACTCCAGTTCCCATTTTATTTTTTGGAAGGGACAGGATTCAATTCTATTTCAAGGGAGTTGCTTTTACTCAAATGTATACTAAAATTGACCAGTATGTCATAACGAAAGATACCTTGCAGTCGTTTCTTGTGTCTAGCGATTCTTTTTTCCCTCCACTTTTATTTTTTTTCTCTCTTTTTTTACTGGTAGTCTTGCCTATTTCTTTCGCTTTTTGGTCTGCTCTGCTTATCATCATAAATGCTTTTCTCTCATTTATTTTATTTCGCACTTTCATCCCTCATATCCATTTCAAGAAATGTATTCAGGCGGCCATGCATGGGACTCATATCCCCCTTATCGTGACCATTATTTTATTTGTCTTATTTCCCACAGCTCCAAATGTGCTCACCATTTCCACATCTCTTATGTTCGTTTTCACTCTCGTAGCGGTGTATGAGATGTATAGTGGAACACTTGTTCACTCCAAGGGGCGATAAAAGTGGAAGGGAGATTATTTTTTGAGCTTATTTTTCGCGCTCTCTAACGCTTGAAGTGCGACTTCATCGAAATCAACATCTTGCGTTGCTTCTCCCTGTTTATATTCATCAAATTTTTTCTCCGCAATTTCTTTCATTAGTTCGTGTGAAATTTTTCCCGCATCGTGCAAGATATTTCTATCATTAATAATCAAAAATCCATGGAGTTTTTTTATCCAGTCATTCATGGTCATGGGCACTCTACGTCGCGCTTGTTCTGTGGCGAAAATCAAGTATTGCTCCACTAATGCATTGAGTTGAGCCAGCTCTTCTTTGTTGTAATAATTTTTAGCGATAACAACTTCTTCTTTCGTTGGTTTTGCCCCTCTAAAGTTCGTCAGTCCGAGATTCTTTTTATCGCTATCAATACGCTCAACAACAATCTCGGCTGCGGTATTGCCGGTAACTGCGTAGTGTACCTTGTTTTGTACTGTTTTAAAAAAGAGGATGCTCTGATCATTGGTTGGATCATAATTGGTACTCGTCGCATAAATATCCGTGATTTTACGATAGAATCTCTTCTCGCTGGTGCGGATATCGGCGATGGTGCGCTCGAGTTCTTCGAAATAGTCAAAAGGAAGATCTGGATTTTTTAACCGTTCACTATCTATAACAAAACCCTTGACAATATATTCCGAAAGTCGCTCTGTTGCCCATTTTCTAAATTGAGTGCCGCAAGTTGACCGAACACGGTAACCCACCGCTAGAATTGCGTTCAAATTATAGTGTTTTGTGTCGTAACTCTTATTGTCTTTGGCAGTTATTCGGAAATTCCTAATAACTGAATTCTCGACTAATTCATTGCTTTCGAATATATTTTTTAAATGCTCATTGACTGTTGGAACACTGACATCAAACAACTCAGCAATCAGTTTTTGAGTTAGCCATACCGTATCGCCATCAAAACGCACATCTATTTTTGTCTCGCCATTTTTTGTTTGATAAATTACTATTTGAGATTGTGGTATTTTTTTCATATTTCTTTTTGTATCTTCATATTTTACACTCTCTCACTCTAAGGGGCGATAAAAGTGGGAAAAAATCAGGAAATCAGATCTTCCAATGTCATTTGTATAACTGGTTTAAATCTACAACAATAGCTTTCATTTACCAAAAGCTCGTTAAGGCTCATATTCATTTAACTAACAATTCGTTTGCCTAAACTTTGACAAAAATCAGAGCATGGCAAGAAATTTGACAAGGAAATAGATTTTAGTATAATTATTTTGTGAAAAAAATTCTGCTTCTTGTTTTTCTTGTTTTAGTTATTGGTGGTATTCTGTATTTTTTAACTTCAGTAAAATCGAATAGTACCGTCTGGAAATATGACAAGAAAATAGCGGTTCCTCTCAAGGTCACCAGCGGGAAAAACAACGATGCAACAATCGGCGATCTTAAAACCAACGGTGTCTATGTTGTTCTGCCCAAAGGCACCTTTGATACAGATACAGCGATTGAATTAAAAACTCCAGACAAAGT
>Ga0210044_10002186_pt1 | contig 29353 bp, 25 predicted proteins | sample CryGey13umfilter_2_FD_183959 | JGI IMG/M metagenome (GOLD analysis project Ga0210044, IMG submission 183959) | Groundwater microbial communities from aquifer in Utah, USA - Crystal Geyser 4/9/14 3 um filter (SPAdes) (version 2) | ecosystem: Environmental > Aquatic > Deep subsurface >... | reverse complement strand
TGGGGTAAATCTAGGAATTAATTGTGTTGGTTTGATTTTTAGGGTCAATCTTTTGGCGATTTATTTTTAGAGCGATGGGGGCTTTGCAGATTGATTGTACTTCTAAAACCTGTCCGCCGGTTTACCTGCCGGAGGTATGGAGGAGGATCTTTATTCCGCGACTGAGTCGGGCAGGGCTTGCCGAAACGGTTAGTGGCAATGTTGCTTACCGCTTTTCTAACCTTCTGTTTGTTGATTTTCACTCTGTTCAAGTTTACAATTTTTTGATTTGGTGACCACTAAGTGAGGCAGGCAATATGAGCTGCTGTTAGCAACCGGGCGTTCTTGTCTCAATGCAGTGGGACAGGTAAGCTCTTTGCCAGGTTTTGGCATGTGCAATGGCTTTTAAATCGATATGGCAACCCGCCTACCGGACGGGCAAGCATCTCATTCCCGTTTGTTAAATAGAGTCCGAACAGGTTCTGTTATTCGGCCTAAAAGACTTATTTTGTCAGTTACAATTTCAGCATTTGCTTGTGTTTTTGTTCTGATAGATAATGTTTTTCCTGTTACGGTATTAGTTTTTTCTGGTAAATTTATTTCTACCATGTAAAACCCTCCATCTTCTGTTACTTCAAGTATGTTGGGTACGGTTTGTATTTCTGTTACAATGTTTTCATTGTAGAGGTTTGGGATATTATTGAAGTTCAATATTACTTTTTGTCCGGATTTTATTTTACTTATCTCGTTTGCCGGAATTTTCAGTATAATGATCAAATATTCAGTATTTTGGCTGACTGTTGCAATTGTTTTGATGTTGTATTCATACCTGAAATACCAGGATCCGATTAGTAAAAGCAAGGTGATGACAAAGATGACCGATATTCCTGCCCGGACAATTACGGGTGGTATAAGACCAATCAGGTTTCTTACTTTTTCACTTCTCAATTCTATGTTGTCTTTTTGATCTGCCATTGTCAAATTAAATTGGATTTGCTAGTTAATTCCCAAGCTCCAGTTGATTTTTAACAAGATAGTAATATGCTCCCTTTTTATTGGTGAGCTCACGATGATTCCCGGTTTCTATTATTTTTCCGTCATCAAGTACAACAATCTGATCGGCATTTTTTACAGTGCTTAATCTGTGGGCAACCACCACCACCGTTCTACCGTGATAAAACTCCTGCAAATTTTCAACAATAGCTTTTTCGTTGTTGGCATCAAGGGCATTGGTGGCTTCATCAAAAAATAAAAAATCAGGGTCTTTGTAAACTGCCCGTGCTATTAGGATTCTTTGTTTCTGTCCCTGGCTGAGGTTTTGCCCCTCGTTGCCGATTACAGTATTATATTTAAGCGGTAATTCCATGATGAAGTCATGGATATTTGCAGTTTTTGCTGCATAAGCAAGTTTTTCTTTATCTATATCATTTTCACCGGCTGCAATATTGCGGGCAATACTTTCCGAAAAAATGAAACCATCCTGCATGACTGAGCCACATTGACTGCGCCACCATGTTGAATTGAATTTTTGTAAATCATGGTTTCCGACCAAGATTTTCCCTTCAACCGGATTGTAGTATTGCAATAACAGCTTAATTAAAGTGGTTTTGCCGCTACCACTGGCACCTACGATGGCGGTTACCTCGCCGGGTTTAATGGTTAAATTTATATCGTTCAGTACTTTTTTTGAATGAGGTCCTTCGTACTGAAACATCAGGTTTTCCATTTCAATAGCTGCATTTTGCAGACTTCGTTTTTGAAATATCCGTCCCGAGTTTTCATCTTCTTTTTTATGGATTTCGTTGATTCGCTCCAAACTGATCTTCGTATCCTGCAGGTCATGGATGAAATTAACGGTTTGTTCAATTGGCAAAGTAAGCTGTCCAATAATATACTGGGTGGCAAGCATCATTCCAAGAGTCATTTCGTTATTGATAACAGCGAGAGCTGCTACTACTGTTATAAGGATATTTTTTGCCTCATTAATAAAAATGTTTCCAGCTTCCTGGGCTTGCTGAAGTTTTAGTGATGCGATATTTATATGAAACAAATCGGCCTGAACATCCTCCCACTCCCAGCGATGACGTTTTTCGGTGTTTTGCAGTTTTATTTCCTGCATGCCCTGTATTAGCTGATAGGTTTTGTTTTGATTTCTTGCCTGTGCTTCAAAATATTTGTAATCAAGTTCACGCCGTTTTTTCAGAAAGATAATAATCCACAAAGTATAAATTATACTGCCAACAAAAAAAATGACAAATATCCGTACATCATAAATCCATAAAACGATGCTGAAGATGATCAGTGTGAAAAGAGAAAATATGGTATTAAGGCTACGGGCGGTTATAAACTGTTCAACCCGGGCATGGTCAGCGATCCTCTGTAAAATATCACCTGTAAGTTTGGTGTCGAAATAGCTCATGGGCAGTTTCATGAGCTTTATAAAAAAATCGGATATGAGGGAAATATTAATCCGAGTGCTTATGTGTAGAAGTATCCACCGCCTGATAAATTCGACTGACATGCGGCTTACTATCAAAGTCATCTGGGCCAAGAGAATAAGATAGATGAAACTGATGTTTTTGTTAGCAATGCCAATATCTACAATGGCCTGTGTGAGGAAAGGGAATATAAGCTGAAACAAACTACCCAATACCAACCCGATGATGAGTTGTCCGAAAAATCGTTTGTAACGTAAAAAATATCCGAAAAGGAATTTCAGGCTTTTACGGTTTGTTTTAGCACCTTCTTGCATGTAAAAACCTTGCGTGGGCTCCAAAAGCAAAACAATACCCTTATCTTCGCCTCCTGACTTTGTACTTATCCAATGCTTTTTAAATTCTTCTTCGGTGTATTTTAAAAGGCCACAGGCAGGATCAGAGATTAAAACTTTGGCTTGTTTTCTATAAATGTTTCTTTTTTTTATTTTGTAAACAACCACAAAATGCTCCTGGTTCCAGTGGACAATAAATGGTGGAGACGCTTCCTTTTCCAGCTTGTTAAAGGTTAATCGCCCACCAATTGTTTTGAACCCTATTTGTTCGGCAGCTTCGCTGATTGAAAGTAAGGTAACTCCCTTTTTTGACGCAAAACAAATATTACGTAGATAATCTAAATCAAACACTTTTTTATAGTATTGGGATACCATTTTTAAACAGGTAATTCCGCAATCCATACTATCCAATTGTATTTCACTTTTAAATTTACCCATGTGAATGTCAAGCAAAATATCTATTTTATATCTTGTTCAAAATATTCCGGTCTTCTTTTGTCTTCAATTTTCTTTCCTTTAGCAAACCAGTAAGAAAACCTTACTAAAAAACCAGCATTTGATATTGTCAGTGAACTTTCCTGATCAAATAAATTTTCACTTACATAGGTTGTCGTAATATTTTTAAAAAGGTTTTGGTATGATAACATGACAGAGCCATTTCCCTTAAATAAAGATTTCTGGATATAAATTGTATTTATTTGAGGAGCATTTTTAATGTATCCCTGTGGCTGGAGTATTTCATTTGTATATCCAAATTCAAATCCAACATAAATTCCAATTGGTGTATAATAATCAAGTGAAAATTCAATTTCCCACGTAAATAAATCTGACTTATTTTCCTGATAAGAATATTCATCAATAAAAAGATCAAAAAAAGGTTGCAATTCCAAATCTTCCCCTATTTGAAATGAGCCCGTTGTTTTAAAACCATAAACTTTTCTTTTTGATGCATTATAAGGTTTTCTCACTAAAACTCCACCATCCAAAGAATAAACATTTCTTATAACATTCTTAGATAGAATGTGATAGACGGTTGAAGAAATTACGTTGTTACCTTTCCTGAATCGATAATTGATTTCATATACATTATTAAGCTGCGCAGAAAGGTATGGATTACCTGAAGAGTAATTAGCTGAATCAATCATCGTTACCTCAGGTGATAGCTGCCAAATAGAGGGATAATAGGAGCGCTTATTATAATTTAAACTTACAATGTGGTTTCCTAGTTTTCGTGAAAGCCTGAATGCCGGAAGCAATACAGAACTATTAAATATACTATCATCAACATTCCTTCCGGAAAATTCATATCTAATTCCAGCCCTGATATTATATTTTTTAATTTCAGTATAATAATCAATGTAATAAGTTGGTTTATGTTCTGTATATTTAAATGCTGAAGTTAATCCATCTTGATCGATTTTGTTTCTAAAATCCTGATAATAATATTGCAAACCTGTTTCAAATCTTGATCGCTCAGAAAACGGATGAAAATAATCCAAATGATAGTTCACCGATTTTTTATTACCAATATCCATTTGACTTCGATGTAGAATATTTGTGTCAGGAAAAAAATATGTGTCTGAATATTCAGTATTATTTTCTGAATTCATGAGATAAAAATTAATATCTGAATTCAATTGTTTTCCAAGTGAATTAATTTCTTTTTTAAAATAGAGTGAATAATTTTGAAATAAGAAATTACCTTTAAAGGTTTGTTCTGAATTTAATAAATAAATATCGGAGTTGTCTGTCTGTTGTTCGGACATGAAATTGGCTAAATCATTTCGCTTATCTGAATTTATTTGCGCAATGAAATTAATATAAGTTCGATCAGTCGGATAGTAATCTACACCAAATTTTCCGGTATGTGCAAATTCCTTCTTATTATTCAAACTATATTGTGATTTATATCTGGTTGTTGCGTTGGTTTCATATTGGATTCGATCTGTTGAATTTGAAACGGGGATTGACCAATAGTTGAAATAATAATTTCCAAAGAACCTTGCCTTTTTTGTCGCGTATTGCAACATAAGTAATGATTCATTCTTCTTGCTTATCTGATAATCTAAATTTACCAATGCAGTAAACCCACTGGTGAGCTCTTTTTTCATGATAATATTAATAACGCCCTCATATTCTGAACTGTACCTTGATGATGGATTATTGATTATCTCAACTTTTTCTATATCTTGTGGATTAATAGTATTAACATCAATACCTTGTTGCATATTTCCGTTTATTAATATCATTGTTGGTTTTCCAATTATTGAAATACTTTTTGAGATTTTATCTACTTTTAGTTCAGGAATCCGCTGGAATAGGTCTAGTGAAGTTACAGAATTTGATAAGTCAGCACTATCTGGACGGTAAATTGACCGGTCAACATTCATAATGTAATGTGAGTTCCCTACTATTTTTATCTCTTTCAACTCATTTGTATTTTGTTTTAATAAGACATAACCTAAATCAATATTTTTTTTTGTTGTTGAATCCAGTATTACAATTTTTTGCTCATATCCAACATAAGAAAACACCATATAAAATGGGAACACAGTGATTTCTGAGAAGCTATAATATCCAAGAGTATCCGAGATTGCACCCGTATAAAATATACTATCCCTTGAATCATAAATTTGTATGGTTGAAAAGGCAAGTGGTTTGTGTGTTAAACTGTCTGTGACATACCCTTGAAGTTTTATTAAATACGGCTTTTGCGCACAAACCAGCGTGCTGCCGGAAAGAAAGCAACATATCAAAAATGTCCTTAAGAAAAAGGAGAAATATTTTTTACGAAATAATAGGCTTATCATCCAATGTAGATATTGTTAATAGGTTCAGGAGCAAATGGACAACGAGGATCAGGATAATCCCAATTTTCATCTCCATATGATTTAATAATTTCTCGCCAACATTTCCCACCATCATTATGGCAGGCATCAAACCAATCGCAATTGTGGCAAACGCTATCTTCTCTGATAGAATTCCTACTTAAATATACTAAATCTTTGGCTTTTTCAGAATTCCAGACCTCCATTATGCTTTGTTTGGTCAAATCTCCAATTATAAATTTTGGATGCCAGTACAATTCCTCACATATTGTTACTTTTCCATCAGGAAGAATGATGAACCCTTGAAAATTCCCTGAACACAAAGCTTTTTTGAAGAATGCATTGCTTAACATTCGAAAGTTTTCTTTAAAGAGGCTTAATTCGCTTATAACTACCTTTTTATTGTTAGCATATTTATCAATTAAAATCTTTAGAGTTAATTCAATTTCAGTTTTATTGGGCATTATTAAATTGTTATGTTGTTTCGATTTGTAATGAGTGTATCCCACACAGCCAATAGTGATATCATTAAAATACTCGAATTTTAATAGATAGTCAATTAAACTGACTATCTTATTGTACCCAGCATTATACTTTGTAACTATAGCATTAACCCGAAAATGTATTTTCGCTCTTTCCAATTCGTGAATGGTTTCATTCATCTGCTTCCAATAGCTTTTAGAAACGTTTAAAGTATGTGCTAATATCTCGGCGTCAATAGTATCAAGGGAAATTTGAATCTCATTCAATCCAATATCTTTGAGTTTCGATATGTGTTGTATTGATAATGGAATTTTAGTGGGAATTGTTGGGTTAAATCCATTAGAAATTAAAAGTCTAAGCAATTTTTCCCAATTCTTGTAAAGGAAAAACTCACCACCGCTTGTTTCGAATTTTCTAAATTTTAATTCATTCGCTTCCTTAATAATGTCGGTAAGTCTTTCAAAAGGAATCTTTAAATCAAATTTATTTTGTCTGTCTGCATAGCAATATGTACAGTCTGTATAACAAAGTGTATTTATTATCAGAATAGCATCTATCGGTGTATTGAATCTTTTTGAAATTAAGTCAACATTCTTACTATCCATTAAAAAATCTCTAAAATGATAACCTCTTTCTGAATAATCGGCAGGAAGATTAATCAAAACATTTTCAGGATAATGACTCGCGTTTTTGCCTTCTCCGATCCATATTTTTTCAGAATTATTTATTAACTTAGCGACAAACTTTTCAATCTCATTAATCTGTAGGTTAAGTGAATCACTGATACGGGCAAGGTTAACTGAGTAATCAAATGGCTGATCAAAAAAGCTAATTATCATAGCCTGCAAGGGATGTATGAAAGTTGAAATACCGTCTTCCTTACCAGTTAGTATTACACGGTTAATATCATTACGTAATATATATTCAGGATTCAAAATATATGTTTGGTTCATACTTTTTTATTATATTGAAGTTAAAGATGCTGTTGAAGTAACTTACAATGAATACAAAATTGAAAGAGTGGTAACTTTGACTAACCACTCTTTCGAAAATTGCTTTAAGATGCCTTATAACCATCTTTTCCGGAAATAAGAACACATCCAGGAGCACAGCCAGGTCTACAACCAGGAACACATCCTCTCTTACAACCGGCATCGCAACTGGGACCTCTACCTGCATCACCTTCATTGTTGGCAAAAATTCCACTTGGAGAAATACCCCCAGTTACCAGATTAAGCTCCTCTTTACTTAAAAAATCTTTGGGATTTTCCATTTCTGATAGTTTTAAAATAATGGGCTGCATTTATAGTGGCTTCACCCTTATCACTTTCTATTATTTGGCACCTAAAAAAATAGTAATCATAAAAGTACGAATAAATGACTTGAATTTCTACAAATGGTCTACTTATCTAATAAGTGGTAAAAAATCATAAATAAGTGGTATCTTTTTTCAAATAAGTGGTACGTTTTCCTTCAATGTTTTCCTTCAATAAACACCATTTTCGCCTGGAAACATTCATTTCCACTCTTGTTGTGGTTTTGAAACATCTCTTTTTACCGTATACAAATGTACGTTGGTCTTTACCTTGTTGCCAACGGGAGTATAATCCCAACTCTGAAAGTTCTCCATTAACACTTTTTTTTTAACCTCTGTAAACATAATATCCTACTCATATTCAGTCGTTTAAAATTTATTAAATCAGATATTTGTTTCAATGTAAATGGATCATCGGGTGTTTGGTTGGTAAATCTAGGAATAAATTTTATCGGTCTGATTTTTAGAGTCATTATTTTGGTGATTTATTTATGGGGTGAGGGGGTTTTTGTTTTTGAATGCTGTATAAAACCTGATGTGTATGACTATCATGTTACATTTGATTCCCCAAACAAAAAAACTCAGTTAACTTCAACCCAATAGCCAAAGTTTTTGGTGAACCACGTTCGGATGTGGGTCAAATTTCCTAGTTTCGCAAACCACGATTTTAATCGGTAAAATAAATTTGAACTCATTATTTAAAAGTAATCCTATGAAATTGAGAATATCCCTGCTGTTCAGCCTGGTGCTTATCTATTCTGTTCAAATGTCCCTGGCTTGTACCATAATCGCGGTAGGCAAAAAGGCTTCCGCCGATGGATCGATAATCGTATCGCATACCGATGCCGGGCCCGATTGCAGGTTGCATTTTGTTCCGGGTCAGACGTTTAAACCGGGTTCCATGGCCAACGTTCATTTTGGTATGGTGGACCTGGGCCGACCATTGGGTGATTATGGAAAAGTACTGGGAGAAATCCCACAGGTAGCCCAAACCAATGGCTATTTCCAGACAGCCTATCCGCAGATGAATGAATATCAGCTGGCCATCGGCGAAAGCACCACCAGTGAGCGTGAGGAGTTGAAACTCGACCTCAACCTCTGCAAACAGATGATGACCGTTGAACAGGCACAGGCTTTTGCTCTTCAGCGTTGCAAAACAGCCGAAGAGGCCCTGGCATTGATTACCCAACTCATGGAAAAATATGGATTTCTGCCCAGTTGTGTGGGTGAAAGCGAATCGCTGGTGATTGCCGATGTAAACGAAATATGGGTGCTGGAAATTTTTAGTGTGGGCAACCAATGGACTCCCGAAAGTGGTCAGCCCGGTTGTATTTGGGCTGCACAAAGGGTAGGGGACGACCAGGCCCTGATCATCCCAAACTGGAGTATCATCAAGCAAATCAACCTGGCAGACAAAGCCAACTACCGTGCCTCGTCCAATTATATGAAGGTGGCCATCGACAGCGGATGGTATAATCCCGCTTCGGGACTGCCTTTTATCTGGCAAGAAGCCTACGCACCCATTCCACGCGAGTGGGCTACCTCCCGTTTTTGGCTGTTTTATGCCAGTTTTGCTCCCCACTATGCCAACTGGCCCGACCGTTTTACCAATTCTCCCTGGGAAGGTGAAAATCAATATACCCAATTTGTTGAGCCTTTGTCGCTCTATCCCTTTTCAGTTAAACCCGAGAAAAAGATTTCTGTTCAGGACATCATGGCATTCCAGCGTTCTACATTTACCGGAACCATCTATGACAAGGAAAATGCTTCGGTGTGGTATTATCCCAACGAGGCCGGCGAACTGGTGAAGAGTCCCATCGCTACACCCTTTCCCACGCTGGAGATGAGAAGGGTGTTGAACATCAACAAAAGACGCAATGTGGCCCGTGCCAGGGGGGAATATGGCATGATTACCCAGCTCAGGGGTTGGTTGCCCAATGAAGTGGGAGGGATTTACTGGTTTTATGTGGACAATGCCTACACATCGGCCTATGTGCCCATTTATTCGGGTGTGACCGATGTAGCCGAATGTTACAAGACTTATGATCCTGTTGCCTTTCAGGAGAACAGCATCCGCTGGAATGTGGATTTTGTGGACAATCTGCTGTACCTGCGTTGGCAGGATGCAGTAAAAACTTTGCACGAACGCCGCGATCCGCTGGAAGCCGGTTTCTTTGCAGAGCAATCAAAGGTGGATTCTACTACACTGGAATTGATTAAAATAAACCCCGAAATAGCTAAGAAATACCTCACCGATCTCACCATTAAAAGAATGGAACAAACTCAGAAATTGTTTCAGGATTTGCGGTTGGAGCTGATATCCAAATATACCAATAACAAACAGGGGATATAGATCGAAAATATTCCGGGTGTACTTTTACTTAACCTGAATAATTCACCAATCCGAATTAGTGAATTATTCAGGTTAAGCTTTATTGGTACAACTACCTAAGAAACCTCTTTGTTTTGATTATCCCCATCATAATTTATTTTCGCAAAGTCGTTGAAAATGAACTTTTTTGACTTATATTTACTTCCATATTTTAATTCTGAAGATGCCATGAAAAAATTCATTTTGTTGGCTCTCACCATGCTCCCTTGTACATTCAACCTGTTTTCACAGACTTCTGACTTTGTACCTGTCTACGATTCCATGCATGCAAGGTTCCAGGTTTATTATGTTTTTGGTGATTGGAAAGCCATTGATTGGGTTGCCCTCTCCGGATAAAGACTTTCAAATCCAGCTCGACAGCGATTCAAACAGGGTAGGAGGGGTGATGCCCAATATTCGTGTCCCCATAAATGATACAGTATTGGATCAGCTTTATATCGACAGCATCGATGTGGAGTTGAATTATGCCATAAATGAACTTCACTCCTGGCTTGGGATAGATGAAACACGCCCGGGCGAAGCAAGACTTTTCTTGGATCCCATTTTCCCCAATCCCGTCACATCCAATGCGACCATTTCTTACCTGCTGGAGGTGTCCACCCATGTGACTATTGTCATTTATGATCTGTGTGGCCGGAGGGTAACCACCCTGGTGAATGAATCGCAAATGACAGGACGATATTCGGTGAAGTGGAGTATAGGAGAACTCTATTCAGGAATTTATTTTTTTAGAATCACCACCCGCGATGGGAGTATCACACGCAAATGCATTGTTATGTCACACTGATGTGATACAACCGCGTGAGCACCATCGTTGATGGTTCTGAAGAACCTGTTATTCCAGATTCAACAGCTGCTTTAGTTGTATTAAGTAATTCTCAAATTCATTTTTCCCTGCATCTGTGGCCCGGCATTCGGTATGAGGGTAGTTTCCTTTAAAAGATTTCTTTACCTCTATATACCCGGCTTCCTGGAGTTTTGTGATCTGAACGCTCAGGTTCCCTTTGCTTGCCTGAGTGACTTCGATAAGTTTCATGAAATCAATCCATTCGGCATTGACCAGAAAACTGATGATAGAAAGACGAAGTTCCTGATGCAATATGGGATTAAGCTTTGTCATGCTCTGATTTTCGTAAGATAATACCTGGAATAACATAGCCAAAAAGGAAACTCCCGGCGAAAACCAATCCCTGATAGGGTTGATCAACAACAAAAGCACAAATAATAGCACCCAGCTCCATCACCAGGCCCCCCAGGATAAATGGATTAAACTTAGATATACCTCCACTGATGAATGTGGCCGAACCTGCCAGCATTAATATTAAGGCGTGTGGAGGAAGCTGGTGGTGCATCGTATAAGCTATGGAGAAGATCATGGTAAAACCAAATGCACCCCAGGTAAAGGAGGTGATCCGGTCGCCAGAGGTTTTCACGCCTGAACGCTTACTTTCCTTCATCCCATAAGCGAATGAGATAATTCCACCCATAATTCCCATAGCGGGCCAGATCATCCAAAAACTGGGATGCCCATACAGCAAGTATTCGGCTATGCCGGTCGGGATAAGCAAAATTCCCCACATGATAAAATAAAAGGAATTCCGATGTAGTGACTTCTTGTTCTCTTTGAACATGGCCTCAATAATTTCAATACTCTGGGTTGTTTTCATACGTACTAAGTTTTTAATTAATAATTCGTGGCAAATATAAACTAGTTTATAAAGTAAACTAAATATTTTCTTAAATATTTGTAATAATTCTGATTATTCATTCTCTCATCTTCTGTTAATTTTCTTGGTGGATTCTCCAATGGACATATAATCAGTGATTTTGGTCTTGAATCAATGCTAAATCCTGGTATAAGAAAGAATCATTTCACAATTGATTCTAATTTTAATCACGTTGAACTATAATTACTTAGAAAATACGGTAAAAGTCGTAGACTTTTTACTTTTCAGCCTTGTACCTTTGTTGTAAGAAATTAATAATTCCTTTTTGTCTTTCATAGTTGCATGTGTAAAGTATTGTAGCTTAGAAATATCACCTTAAAAAAGAAAGCTAATCAATCGTTATCATTCCTAGTTCTAACTAAAAAGTCTCAACTCATGAAAAAACTTGTACTGTTTATGTTTAGTTCATTTGTGTCCTTATGTGTACTTGGACAATGGACTCCAATTCCCATCGGTACGGCTTCCTCCGAAGCTGTTGCAATGGCCAGTTTTGCCGACACCGTGATGGTTGGTTTCGCAGGCGACGGGATCTTCCGTACCCGTGATTTGGGTAATTCATGGGAGGATATCAGTGGGGATTTGGCCAATAAAAATATCAATAGAATATTGCCGGGTCCCTGGCCTACTCTGTTTGTGTCCACCGACAATGGTCCTTATTTTACTATGGATCAGGTGTCTTATATAAACACCACTTCCACCGGATTAACCAATACCGATATTAGTCTGTATTCCATTGGGGGTGAGTTAGATATAAGCCATTTCATTGTCGGAACGAAGGGCGGTGGCTTTTTTACGGGTCCGGAGTTGGATGGACCATGGTCAGCAGCCAGCGATGGTTTGTCAGGCGGTGCTCTTTTTATAAATGACATGGGTGGATATCATGATGGTGACACCAGTACCTATATCCTGGCTACTGATGGTGGAGTTTATTATTCCAACGATAACTTCACCTCCTGGTTCTCAAGAAACAATGGGCTGGTGGGTGATCAACTTATTGTTACCGGTGCCATACTGCTTAATACATTTTCATTTATAACCACCGAAGGAGGTGCTTTTTATAGTCTGGATTATGGCCAAAATTGGATGGGTGTTATTGAAAACGAAAAATTCAATTTAATACAAATGCAGGTAAGCCAAAGCGGGGCTTTTAGCATTTTTATCTTGGGCGAAACATCCTATGTGTCAAACGATATGTTAAATTGGATACCAATTTCAACACCCGGTGAAGTCATCTCTGCAGCGCTAACTTCAAGTGATTTATTTATTGCAACCGAAGCAACCAAAGCCGATTTCAATTCAACCAGCGGGCTATACCGACAACCTGTTAGCTGGATTCTAACTGCATTACCGGAAAATGAGGCGGAAACCAACGTTTCATTAAAGCAGAATTATCCAAATCCATTCTCAAACTTGACGACCGTCACTTATTCATTGTCTGAGGAACAGCTGGTGGATATCAGGGTGTTAGATTTGCTTGGAAGAGAAGTTAAAATGCTTGTGAATTCGGTTCAAGAAGAGGGGAACCATGAAGTAATCCTGGATGCCAGTGACATGTTAAGTGGTGTGTACATGGTTGTTTTAAGATCGGAGGAATCGACAGCCACTATAAAAATAATGAAAGAATAAAGCCCATTATTTTTACGCCAGCAGCAAAGCCAACGCGTGCTTTACGCGCCCTGCTTCAATTAATTTCCTGGCAGTCTGGTGTCTTTTCTCGGTATCCCCATTGGTGAGAGTAAATTCGGGCTGCTCGCGAATAAATGCTATTTCCTGTGCTGAAGGCAGGTGTTCCAGGTTTCCCAGTCGTCCCAGGTCGTTTCCGGTTAAAATCCTGCTCCATCGGACGTGATCGGGTAAGGCATCTACTCCGATTCCGATGGTACTCAGTGGTTTCGGGACAACAAATTTTGAGTTGCCCGAGGTGCGTACATAATAATCTCCTCCCATCCGGCCCACAAGATCGATCTTGTCCACATCGATATCGCCCTGATCATCCAATACTTTTTCATCCAAATGCACAAACAGAATTTCACAAATGACGAGGTTTCCTGATCCTGCTTTGCCGCTGGTTTCAATAATTTCGCGTACTTTACATTCAAATTGCAAGGGTGATTCTTTTACCCTAAATGGTTTCACCAACTTACTTTGAAGTGGGGTCAACCCCGATTTTTCAAATTCGTTAACTCCTTTTGCATATTCGGTGCTGCTCAGGCTTACCTGATGCACCATGTTGTAAGTCACAGCGTTTATCACCACTTCCGGACGGGCCTTCAAATTTTCGAGTGTATGTTTGGTCGTGTTGTCGCGTCCACGACGTGCAGGCGAAAAGATGAGGGTGGTGGGATTGATGCCAAAGGCATTGTAAAAACTGAACGGCGACAAATTTGGGTTCCCAAATTCATCCATGGTCGAGGCCAAGGCAATGGGCCGGGGGGCTACACCGTTTTGTAGTATTTTCGACAGTTGTTGGTTGCCAAGATTGGCAGGATCTATTTCGATCATCTGTTTTAGTTTGCAGGAAGAATTTTCGTGAGGCATTCACCAAAACCGATTCGTAAGCGATTGTTTTGGCAATGCCCACGCATGGTGATGGTGTCGTTGTCGTGAATAAATTTTCGATCGCCACCCTCGTTCAAAGAGATGGGTTTGGTTCCTTGCCACGAAAGTTCCAGCATCGATCCATACGAATCGGGAGAAGGACCTGAAATCGTACCCGAACCATACATATCACCAATGCGGATGTTACACCCATTCACTGTTTGATGTGCCAGTTGTTGTTTTACGCTCCAATAAAGATATTTGTAGTTGGAACGACAGAGCGTTGTTTCAGCTCCATTGTCAGGTGTCAATGAAACCTCCAACTGAATATCATAATTGTCCTTTCCCTCTGATTTTAAATAGGGGAGGACAGGAGGATCTTGTTTAGGTCCCTCAACGCGAAATGGTTGCAAGGCTTCCATCGTCACGATCCAGGGCGAAATAACCGATCCAAAACTTTTTGCCAGGAATGGCCCAAGAGGCACATATTCCCATTTTTGAATGTCGCGGGCTGATAAATCGTTGAAAAGGACCATACCGAAAATATATTCTTCGGTTTGTTCGATGGGGATGCTTTCGCCTAATTTGGATTCTTTCCCGGTGATAAATGCCATCTCCAGTTCGAAATCCACCAGTTTGGAAGATCCAAGCACAGGTTTTGAGGCATCCTTGGGCAGGGTTTGTCCTTTGGGCCGGTGAATGTTGGTGCCACTCACCACGATGGAAGAACTTCTTCCATGGTAACCCACCGGCAAGTGTTTCCAGTTGGGAAACAAGGCGTTGGCCGGATCGCGAAACATCACCCCCACATTGGTGGCATGTTCGATGCTGGAATAAAAATCAGTGTAGTCACCGACCATGACCGGCATTTCCATCACTACATCCTCAACCGGAATCAAAGCCAGGTTGCGGGCTTCTTCATTTTGCAGCAGCTCGGTACTCTCTAACCTGAATAAATCCGACAATGTTTTTCTGATGGCCGACCAAGCGGGTTTTCCCAGTGCCATCAATGGATTGAGAATGGGTTGGTAAAACACACTTAAATCATCGATATCCAGGTGGTCGAAAAAACCAAAATCGGCCAACACACTCAGGTCGATGGCAATATTTCCGATGCGGGTGGCCGGTCGTGGATCGCCGTGCACCGGGCGGATAATCCCAAAGGGAAGGTTTTGAATGGGGAAATCACTATCGGGTTCAACTTCGATCCAGGATTTTAATTCCGGGTTATTTGCTTCAATCATGGGTTTAACAGTTTTTATAAGGTGCCTCTGTTGCCTTGCTCCAGTTCGATGGCCTCGAACAATGCCTTAAAATTTCCCTTGCCAAAGGATTTGGCTCCTTTTCTTTGGATGATTTCGAAGAAAAAGGTGGGCCGGTCCTGAACGGGCTTGGTAAACAATTGTAATAGATAGCCATCTTCATCCCGGTCGATGAGTACCCGTTGTTCCATCAATTTGGACATGTCTTCATCAATTTCACCCACTCTTTCGGTCACGGTTGAATAATAGGTGTCAGGAACATGCAGGAAGTCAACACCACGTTTGCGGTGTGCGGTTACGGTGGCGAGGATGTCGTTGGTGGCCATTGCTACATGCTGAGGTCCCGGACCGATATAAAAATCGAGGTATTCTTCGATTTGTGATTTCTTCAAACCTGTAGCCGGTTCATTGATGGGGAATTTGATCCTCAGATTTTTACTGGCCATTACCTTGCTTTTTAGAGCAGTAAACTCTGTGGAGATATCCTTGTCGTCGAAGGAAATCAATTGATCGAAACCCATCACGGTGCGGTAAAAACCTGCCACGTTATCCATTTCGTCCCAATCCACATTCCCTACAATATGATCTACATACAATAATCCGGTATCTGCGGGTTTATATTCGGGTTCCCACTTGATAAATCCTGGTAAGAAAGGTCCGTTGTAATCTTTGCGTTCTACAAACACGTGCAGGGTTTCGCCATAGGTATAGATGGAAGAAGTCACCACTTTTCCGTGAATATCCTGCATGGTTGCAGGCTCCTGATGGCTGCGTGCACCCCGTCCGGTGGTTTCGGCCCAGGCTTTTGTGGCATCATCAACATTTAGCGCAATCACCTTTACGCCATCGCCGTGTTTTTTATGGTGTTCTGCCACCGGAGAGTCAGGAATAAGGGTGGCTGTGAGTACAAAGGTGATTTTGCCTTGACGGACAACATAGGAAGTACGGTCTTTTAGTCCGGTTTCGAGTCCCGCATAAGCAACCGGTTGGAATCCAAAAGCAGATTGATAATAATGTGCAGCCTGTTTAGCATTGCCAACATAAAATTCTACATAATCAGTTCCTGTAATGGGGAGAAATTCAGCAGTATTTGTCATTTTTATTCAGTTTAGTCTAATTTAATCGATTATTTTCCGTGATTTATTCGTGCAGCCAGCTGAGGTAATACTCAGATATCTCGAGGTTCAAAGCTGTTTTGGTTAGTTTCAGGGGTTTGAAAGTATCAACCATCACTGCCAACTCATCGGTCGATTTTTTACCGATACTTCGTTCGATAGCACCCGGGTGCGGTCCATGGGTGATTCCCATGGGATGCAGTGTGATTTGACCATGTTCGATATCGTTTCGGCTCATAAAATCACCTGCTACGTAATATAACACTTCATCCGAATCGATGTTGCTGTGGTGATAGGGGGCAGGTACCGATTGAGGATGATAATCGTAAAGCCTGGGTACAAAAGCACACATCACAAAACCGTTGGCTTCAAAGGTTTGGTGGACGGGAGGTGGTTGATGAATGCGGCCTGTAATGGGTTCAAAATCGTGTATGGACAATGCAAATGGGTAGAGACACCCATCCCAGCCAATGGCATCAAAAGGATGGGTTTTGTAGTGGTACGGGAAGAGCGTTTGCTGTTGCTTGATTATCACCTTGAAATCGCCCGTCTGATGGTGAGTAACCAACTTCTCGGGTGTGCGTATGTCGCGTTCATGAAAAGGACTATGCTCCAATAACTGTCCCGATTTGTTTAAATATCTTTTTGGGAAATTCAAAGGGGACATCGATTCGACAATGAACAGCCGGTTGTGTTCGTGAGCAAAGGTGAGCTGGTAAATGGTGCCTCTTGGTATAATCACGTGGTCGCCTTCATGAAATGGCAATTCTCCATAGATCGTGTCCAATATGCCGCTTCCTTTGTGGACAAAGATCATCTCATCTGCCTGGGCATTTTTAAAAAACCAGTCACCCATCGATTTTTTCGGGGCGGCCAGAATAATCTGTACATCCTGATTAAAAAGAACAACTTGTCGGCTTTTCAAATAATCATCCTCTTCAGGCAAGTCGAATCCTTTAAAACTTCGGTGTTGCATATTTTTATCAACCGCAATTTCAGGACTTGCTTCGATAGGCAAATCAATACCAGTTACCTGTGTTGGAGGAAATTCATGATAGATAATGGAATAGATGTCTGAAAAACCTTCCGATGAAACCAATTCTTCGGAGTAAAGGCTTTCATCGGGCTTTCTGAAAATAGTGTGTCTTTTCGCCGGAATTTGTCCCCTGACCTGATAGTGTGGCATGTTTATTTAGATTTAATTAACAGAATGACAAAAGTATAAAAATATCAGGAAATTCACGCTTCATTTTAATAAAGCTTGCATTGTTGCAATCGATTGTTAACAAGAATTAACACGTAAGCATACTATAATCATCCCGGGAAGGCTCGCTACAGGTTTAAAATATACTGAAAAGTGATATTCCGCATGGGCTCTGCCTTTAAAGGTCTCAGCGAATACATCCGGTTAAGCAGGTTAGAGCTGATGAGGGCAAATTCGTGCCGAATCATCCATTTATAGCTGATCCGTGCATCAACAATAACATTTCCGTTGTTGTGATGCTCGTAATAGTTGCGGTACAAGATGGGTTGCATGGTGCCCCCCGTACTGACCGTTGCATCCTCGAAATCGAATATGGCCCTGTCCAGGTTATCGGTTTTGCTAAAAAATCGCACGCTGCTTCCCACACTTAGGTTTTTATACACAAACTCAATATCGGCTTTGAGTGTATGAAGATAGCGGTATTTGAGGATTCGTTTTGACGGATTAACGCTCGAACTCTCATATGAGAATTCAGTCTGACCGCCCGGATTAAAATCATGAGCAAATATATAATCCGGTTGCAGGGTTACCGGCATCACATAAGTATAGCCAAACATGGTGTTGATTTCGTAATATTTGCCAAACCTGGCTTGTCCGTTCAAACTGATATCGATTCCTGTGATTTTTGATTTTCCGGTATTGACGAATTTAAACCCTGCGGGTGCGAAGGTATAGGTTGAATCCCAAAACCCAAATAAATATTCAATGGTGTTGTCATATTCCTGGTAAAACAAGGCCATGTCGAGATAACCATAATAGTTTTTAAATTTAAATCCCTGCTTGATGCCAATTTCTGAGTTCCAGCTGGTTTCGGATTTCAAATCAGGATTGTCGAAGACACCAAATGAGCCAACGGTAGTACGGATATATCTTTCAGTGATGGTTGGAAATCGATACCCTTGTCCCAGTGAGGTTCTTAGATAGGTTTCTTGTCCAAGTTTGATGGAGGCTCCAACGCGCAAAATTGGTTTCGTATCGGTGATGGAATCATTAAGTTGATAATTTTCCATCCTGATTCCTCCTGACAAGTTGAGGGCATCGCCGAATTTTTTTTCAACTTCCATAAAAACAGAAAGATTCCAAAGGTAGTTCAAGGGTGCTCCGGAAGCTTCATACATATTCGCGTAGGAACGTGTGTACTGACTGGTGACTCCTCCAATAAAATCCAGGTTTCCAAGATTACTGAAACTTTTACTAAACTGGTAAGCATTATATATATACAACGATTTGGTGCTCTGGTCATTGTTTGCCTTGTTGTCGCTGTACAAAACACGGTTCGAAAATTCGTGCTTCAACCCGAGGGAAGAATAAAAGTTGATATAAGGATCAAGATAGAATGTGATGTTGTCCGATAACAAAACGGCTCCCGGATAGGCTCTGTAAAAGTTGATGGTGTCATCAAGCCAGGCAAAGACAGTACTTGCTTTTTTGGCCATGAAATTTCCATTTAGACCAAAATGTAATCCTGTGATTTTGTTCGATCTGCGCCTGAAGTTGAAATTGATCCGTGCTTTGCGGTTTTGCATTTGGTTGTCGTTTATAGGCACGGAGTCGATAACCAGAGGCCCTGGTCTTGGAGCTCCCAGATAGCTTTTATCGGAAGAAAACATGCCACCAATAACCAAATCGGTATGTCCGTTGCCCAGTTGCCGTGAATGCAGAAAACTAACTCCACTGGAATAATTCACACCTTCCCACCACCGGCTTGCAGGCGACTGAGGTGGCGACATCCAACCGGCGTATGTTTTAATCTTTGTCTTTGGCTGAATGTCAGGATAGTTGGTGCGAATATAGATGGCTCCACTCAGGGCAGAGGAACCGGATAACACCGAGGCGGCACCTTTAACCACTTCAATTTGTTTGATGTTTTCTACCGGGATCAACGACCAGTCGGGTTTGCCTGCATCGCCTGATATCACAGGTAAATTGTCGATAAAAACAGCCACTTTGCTGCCCACGCCAAAAGTAAACCCACTGCCTCCTCTGATTTGAGGCTCTTCGTCAAGGATGGTCAGACCGGGTACCATATCAAGTATGGTTTCAATAGATGTGGTATTGCGTGCATCGATTAACCTGGGTTTAATCACCTCAATGGAGACAGTCTGATCTTCCAGCCTTTTGTCAAAACGTCCGGCACGTACCACGACTTCATCGAATTGGGTACTGAAGGGTTCCATCTCCACAACTCTAAAAGGGATTTCATTTGTCGTTGCATCTACTTCAATGGTCTGCGATTTCATACCTGTGAACGAAACAATAAACTGATACTCGCCCGATGCAACTGGTATGGCAAAATATCCGTTAAAATCGCTTACCGAGCCTATGCCCATGTCTTTTTTAAGGTAAATATTGGCGCCAATGAGCGACTCTTTGGTGTATTTATCAACGACCCTGCCGCTAAACACCGTGTTTTGTTGACCGGAAGCAAAGTCGAAAACCCCCAGCATCATCATAAGCAGAATAATCCTTACCCGGATAAACAGGTTGATGTTATGCCTGAGATAGAAAAGCCTCGATATGCAATAATTCGCCCTTGCAATCATGAGCTATTTGTTAATGAAGAATGATTTTACGGGTGATCACTTGCCTATTATACTGAGCTACCATAATATACAAACCTGAATTAATTTGGTCTGTATTGATTTCAATGCGGTTTCCTGACTCGGCTTTTTGGTTGAAAATGACCTGGCCATTCGTATTTAGGATGCTCAACTGGTAATAACGGGCAGGGATATCATCGAGTTCAACATGTAGGGTATTCTCATATTGAGAAGCAAAGAAATAATGGATGGAATTTTCATCAATATCACTTGATTTGTACACGAAGGCAAAATCATCATACCAGACTTCACTTCCATCAAGTGCATCAACACCGTTGCCTGATGTGATCACACTTAAAAAATATTCAGGGGTTTCTTCTGAAACATAGTTAAATGGAACCGAAAAGCGTGTCCAGGTAGTTACCACGACATGGGGAAGCTCATAATATGCGGTGGCAATGAGGTTTGCTTCATCGCCCGGTAATTTCAAATAGCCTTTGTGAAGAACAAATTTCACAGTACCAAAATCCCCTTCTGCAGGGTTGCACTTAAACCATCCGGTTAAACTATCGGGCCGTTGGTCGAAAGCCGTATGAAAGAGGTCGTTTTCAACATTGGTAAACACATATCCCAGGTTTGGATTAAAGTCGGCGTGGACTTGTCCGTTGGTGATTGTTCCTGTGGCGACAATACCAAAGGTGCTTACATTGAAGAGTTTCAAACTGTATTGTCCCGAATGGGCATCGGTACTCTTTTCCCAAACCACGGGAGCCAAAGGGTTTAAATTGATGTTGTCGCTGGTTTTTATTGAGCTCCAATGGGTAGGTTCGTCAGTCCCGATACCTACATCCTCCCATGTTTCAAATCCGGGATTGTTTATTTGCTGTTGAGAGAATGCCCCAACACCCATAATAATCGAAACAGCAGTCAAGAGTAAAAATCTGGTCATATTTGGTGCTTTTAGTGATGATTAAAAAGATATTCCCTGAAAAACATCTGATCAATGGTGTTCTTAACAGCAAAGCTAGTATTTTTCCGATACCGGTCAACGGAGAAAAAAGTTCAAATTATTGTATGGTTTCTGTTCTTCCCTGGCGTTTTCCCTGAAAATTCAAAGTGATGCCTAAATATACGTTAAAGCCAAAATAATAGATGCTCATGTCGTTTTTCAATGGACCTTGCAAAATCCGGTTATCGATGGGATCGTATTCTACCGGGTTGGTAAAATTTGCTACCTGTTCCAAGTGGGTATCATATCCGAACGATAACTCTCCTCCCGCGATCAGCTGATATTTTTTAAGCACCAGAAACTGAAAACCGGCCGTATAGTGATAAATATCGAAATTGGTGGTATTGATTTTGTTCAGGTCATTCAAATCGCCATAATTAACATACTTTACATTATTAAAATCGGTTCTGAATCCATTCAGAAACAACAGGTCATTTTTTAACCGCCACCGATAAGCTACGGCGAAATTGACAACCTGGTTAGAGGCATCTGCTACCGAAAGCCAATCTTTGTTTTTTAGTCTGTCATAAACGATTGAGGAGGTAATATCATCTCGTATGGGTGCATCCACCATGCGGTAGGGTTCAATTTTTGAGAAGTATTCCACCGTAAAATACAGCCTTTTTTTTCCTTTCTTGACGTCATAGATAAAACCGGCAGAAACTGACCTGGGGTATTTGAGACTTGTATTCACATCATTGCCTATCAATCCATTGGTGATCATGTACCCATTCAAAAATTCCCCGTTTTCGGGATTGGTGATGTCGCTCACACGCTGTGTACGAAGCGCTTCATTTTTAACTGAGAACAGTGGAAACGATTCGGTAGTAATGTTGAGTCCGAACCTCCATCGATCGGCGACATAAGAAAATCCCAATTTGCCTATTAACCTGACGTGGTTAAATCGGTACGATTCATTGTAGCTGCTTTCGGCAACAAACGAAGGGTTTGGAACTCCATTCACCCAGAGTGTGTCGGAAGGTGAAAAAGCTACTGCTGAGTATTGATTTTTATAATTGAGTTGTGCGATAGAGACAAATAAACTGGCTCCTACTTTAAAATGTCTGGAAATATCATACGAACCTGCCATGCCAATCCAATTGTCGATGAAATTTAACTCATAACCATAGGATGTACTGTAGTTCTCTTTTCCGGGAATTTCGAGCAGGATATCAAGAGCCCGGGAGTTGTAGTAGTTGAGGTTGATATTTTCTTTTAGCCGTGTTATGGCAGTAAGTGCAAAACTAAGTTTGCTGTCGTTGCTTCTGACACTATAGGATAAAAACTGAGGAATTACATTGAAATTAGTTCCATTCAGGTGAATATCATCGCCCAATGCATTTCGATAAGAATATATCCCCCATGAAAAAAGGCTGGCAGCAAACGAAAGGTTCGATCCTTTTTCAATTTCAGAAATGGTGGCCGGGTTGAAATAAATGGAGGCATTACCAGCATCTCCTGCAACAACAGCACCTGAAAGAAGCGAGGACTCTGAGTTGAAATTTAATGTCCAGTAATGATTCATAAGTTGAGCCTTTGCCGGAATGGCAAAAACACAGAATAATACTAGCAGGAAAACAAGAAGTATAAACCCCGGGTGTTTCAATTGGACTAATTTTTTGACCAAAGTACGAAAAATGTATAAGACAGGAATTCCCTGAAGGGAATTTAATTGGTTCGTTAATTGATCAACCTACTGCCTCAGTTAATTTTTTAATTTTAAACTTGCCTGCTTACCATGCCTCCATGCCTCCTGCCTTCGGCAGGTGAATCGGCAGGCAGGTAACTTTTAACTTTTAACTTTTAACTTTTAATTTTAACTTTTAACTTCCCCTCCCCAACTATTCAATTCCCGAAAAATATTTCATAAACTGAACGCGTTCCCAGGAAGCTGTGTTATTGGAGTTTTTAATGCTCATGATTCCCCTAAAATCATCAATGGTTTTGAAGTCTTTTTTCTTCATCCAACTTTCAATTTCCATCAGCATGATGTTGATTTCCTTGAATCCCTTTTTGTAAAGCACAGAGGCAATTTGTACTACTCTGGCACCGGCCAATAATTGTTTAATCACAGCAGTACCATCGTGTACGCCGGTAGAGGCGGCTATATCACATTTCACAACATCCGAAAGCATCGCTACCCAACGAAGAGAGAGCGACAAATCAGAGGGTGAACTGAATATATTAGAACTTGTTATTTCCAGTTGGTTGATGTCGATGTCGGGTGAGTAGAACCGATTAAAAAGCACCAATCCTTTGATATTGGTCCAACTTAACATGGTCATGGATTTGGCCAGGCTCGAGAAATAATAACTCAGTTTCAGTGCTACAGGAATTTTGACCAGGGAGGTTATTTTGTTGGCGATGTCGAAATATACCTTTTCGTTTTCGATGCTGTTTTTCTCCAGGTTAGAGGGTAAAACGAACACGTTGAGTTCCAGTGCATCTGCTCCGGCCTGCTCGATACGTACGGCAAAATCCATCCATTCGCTGTCAGAAATACAGTTGATGGAGGCTATAACCGGAATGCTGACGTTCTTCTTACAATCTTTAATCAGGTTCAGATAAATATTGAGCTCGTTTTCTTTGTGGTAATGGTGGATGTAATCCTGGGCTTCGGGATAGTAATTGGTAAAATCGCCTTCTTCAAATGTTTTGCTTGAAGTAAAAAGGATTTGTTCTTCGAATAGAGATTTCAATACCACAGCACCGGCTCCGTTTTTTTCGAGCTCAATTACGTTGTCAACTGAATTTGTTAATCCTGAACTGCCGACAATAATCGGGTTTTTAAGTTTTAATCCCATGTAAGTTGTTTCCAGACTGATCATATTTCGTAACTTTTATGTGCAATATAAATCGGAAGCGTAAAAATAGTAACTTATATACATCCTGGTTCAGGATCAGAAAATTAAAATCAATTCTAAATAATGAGTCCGGTCTAAAAAGGTAATTGAACGATTTCAGCCACTTTTACCCCTCCCTGCCTACCGGCAGGCAGGAATCCCCTAAAGGTGAAGTGGCTGAAAATCAGAACTCCCTTTAGTCCCGATGTCAATATCGGGAGGGGTGAAAACTGATTTTCAATTATTTTCATGATTCACCTTTTTAGACCGGACTCAATAATGCAATTTTGCTGATTTGTGCTATTGAAGCATAGCGGGGATTCATCTTTCATTAATTTTGCAAAAAAAGCAATTGAAAAGAATACTGATTATACAAACTGCTTCGCTGGGGGATGTCATTTTAGGCACACCGGTCATCGAAAAGTTACACCGGTTTTATCCAACGGCCAAAATCGATTTTTTACTCAAGTATGGCTATGAAGAAGTCTTGCGTTATCACCCATATCTTCATCAAATAATCGTTTGGAACAAAAAGGAGAAAAAATATACACATTTAATTGAGTTGATTCGGTTATTTCGCGCCAGGCGATACGATTTAATTGTAAACGCACAAAGATTCGCCTCATCAGGATTAATCACCATTACTTCTCAGGCAAAAAGCACCGTGGGATTTAGTAAGAATCCCCTCGCTTTGTTTTTTAACCATCGAATTAAGCATGTAATTGGGAAACAATCATTTCTGATACATGAAGCGGAGCGTAACCTGAAGCTTATTGAACATGTCACCGATGATTCGGTCGGTTATCCTGTTAAATTGTATCCAACACAACTTGATTATGCAAAAGTAAGTCAATACAAAACTCGTCGTTATATTACTATTTCACCGGGTTCATTGTGGTTTACCAAACAGCTGCCCAACGATAAATGGATCGACTTTATAAAAGCGATTGATAAGGATTTGGTAATTTATCTGTTAGGTTCAGGAAAGGAGACCAACTTATGTGCTCAAATAATGATGGATTCAGGACATGCAAACAGCCTTAACCTGGCAGGGAAGCTTACCTTTTTGCAATCGGCCGCCTTGATGAAAGATGCAGCCATGAATTATGTGAACGATTCGGCACCCATGCATTTTGCATCTGCCATGAATGCGCCGGTCACGGCAGTTTATTGCTCAACCATTCCTGAATTTGGATTTGGCCCGCGATCAGATAATTCCCTGGTAGTACAAACAAGTAAACCTTTAAGCTGCCGTCCCTGTGGATTGCATGGGTTTCATTCATGTCCGGAGAAGCATTTTGAATGTGCCACCACCATATTAATAAAACAATTAATTCAAACACTACCCACCTAAACAAATCCTTGTTAATTTTGTGGGATGAATTTGCAGGAGGAAATACTTAAATCAGTTGAACTATTTCGCAAGGGGAAGGTGCTACTTATTCCAACGGATACAATATGGGGAATTAGCTGTGATGCCACCAATGCCAAAGCCGTACAACGAATATTCAAGATCAAGGGACGTGAAGAAAGCAAAAGCATGATCATTTTGCTTGACACGGTTGAAAAACTTGAGAAATATTTAAAAAACGTTCCGCCTCTTGCATATGACCTACTGGCCAATTCAAGATCGCCCCTCACCATTGTTTATTCGGGTGCAAAAAACCTGGCGAGAAATGTCATTGCGAAAGATGGGACTATTGCCATCAGGATTGTGAGCGGCGAATATTGCAGTGAAGTGCTGCGACTTCTTGATCGGCCTCTTGTGTCCACCTCAGCTAATTTAGCGGGGCAGCCCACAGCCACACTTTTTGAGGATATCAATCCGGCTATTATCCATCAGGTTGATTATGTAGTGGAAGCCTTTCGCGACAGGGTGCGCTCGGTAAAGCCATCTACCATTATAAAGCTCGATGAAAATGGATTGTTTAAAGTATTACGGCCCTGACCAACTTATACAACCGACTGGTCCGTAGATGAAACTCTCTTGTTTCGATACACGGTAGCGAAACAAGATATTGGAGCGCCCTGATGAATCAACCTCAATTTAAAGTTATATTTTTTTATGAGCTAAATATCTGTCATCCAGCGAAGAAGAAAATAATTTAAAAAAGTGTTAAAAAAAACCAAAGATTTGTTGACAGGATTGAAAATACATTGTATATTTGCAGTGCTTGTTTTGTTTGTTTTTCATAATTGGGCCCACCCTAAAGACCGCCCGGTCGAGGGTGGGTTTTTTTTTCGTCATGTTTTTCGGAACAGAATGATTGATATAGCAAGCATCCGCTTATGGCCATTTGATAAATCGCATGCACATGTTAACACCAGTTGGCAGGAGGCTTGCTCGATAATGTTTTTAATTGTTATTCAATTTGATAACAAGTGCCTTCTTCGCTAAGGTAAGTTTCATGAAATATTTCGCGGGCTTCGAGAAGTAACGGGTTGAGGTCTTTATAACGGGCTGAGAAGTGGCCGATCAATAATTTGCCGACTTTTGCTTTTTGCGCCACCAAGGCGGCCTGGCGTGCTGTGGAGTGGAATTTTTCTGCTGCAAGTTGTTCCAACGTGCTATCAAATGTAGCCTCGTGGTAGATTAAATTAGCGTGTTGAATTTCGTTGATGATGGGTTCATAAAAGGCCGTATCGGCACAGTAGGCGTAGCATCTAATTGATGGAGCTTCCCCGGTGATATCTTTGTGCAATAAATTATGCCCATGGCTTGTATTGAATCCTTCGCCCAATTTTATCGCTTTAATTTGAAGAATGGTGGGTCGGTATTGCTCGATAAAGTCTTTCTTTATCTTTCTGCGTTTTGGCTGTTCGGTAAATTTAAATCCCCAGGTGGGGATTCGGTGATTTACCGGGAAGCATTTTATATTTAATTGTTCATCGTTTATCAAGGATTCGCTTATAAAGTCTTCCAGGGCAACAAACTCAATAGGGAAGTTAATCCTGGTGTCCGAAACCCTGAATACTTCCTTAAGGAGGGCTTCAAGTGCTGCCGGGGCGTAAATAGTCAGAGGCTTTTCTCTTCCAAATAAGTGCAGAGTTGATATTAAGCCAAACAGGCCATAAAAATGATCTCCATGCAAATGACTGATCATTATCTGATCCATATTCGTTTGTTTCACATGTAATTGTACAAAGCGGTTCTGGGTGCCTTCTCCACAATCGATCAGGAAGCGCCGGTTTTCATATGTTACTAACTGGGCTGTCAGGTTGCGGTTGTTAGTAGGGGCGGCTGAACTGTTTCCTAATATGGTGACAGAAAAAGGCTGAAATTTACTCATGAATCAAAATTAGTGTTTTACATGACCAGTGGAAGAGCAAAGCAAAAAAAAATCCTTCCCGTTTCGGGAAGGATTTTGAGAGATAAAAGAATCGGCTTATTTAACTTTGTCAGCTTTTTCTTCTTTTTCAAGATCTGTTTTTAAGTTGGCAAGCACATCCAAGTCACCAAAAGTGGTTTTTTCCAATTTTTCGGTTACTTTTTTCATGGTGCGCTGTGTTTTCTGATCCTCAGCTTTTGCAGTTTCTACTTCTTTCACCTTGGCAGCTCTTTGATCTTCTTCAAACAACCTTGAGTGCGACAAAATGATCTTTTTGTTTTCTTTCGAAAATTCGATTACTTGGAAATCGATCGATTCATCAGCTTTGATGTTGGATCCGTCTTCTTTTTTTAGATGACGTGTTGGAACAAATCCTTCAACACCATAAGGAAGGGATACAACAGCACCCTTATCGTGAATGGCCGTAACAGTTCCCTGGTGGACAGAATCAAGGGTAAAAACACCTTCAAAAATATCCCAAGGATTTTCTTCCAGCTGTTTGTGACCCAGACTTAAACGGCGGTTTTCTTCATCAACATCCAAAACAATTACTTCGATTTCTTCACCAATTTTAGTAAACTCGGCAGGATGTTTGATTTTTTTCGACCAGCTCAAGTCGCTGATATGTATCAGTCCATCGACACCTTCTTCAATTTCAACAAATATACCAAAGTTGGTAAAGTTACGCACCGAAGCCTTGTGTTTCGATCCTACGGGATATCTATCGCGGATACTACTCCATGGATCAGGCATCAGTTGTTTCATGCCCAGCGACATTCTTCTTTCTTCGCGATCGAGCGTCAAAATAACGGCCTCTACTTCGTCTCCTACTTTGAGGAAATCCTGAGCAGTCCGCAGGTGTTGCGACCATGACATTTCACTTACGTGAGTAAGACCTTCAACGCCGGTGGTGATCTCAACGAATGCTCCGTAATCAGCCAATACCACTACCTTGCCTTTAATTTTATCACCTACCTTAAGTTCTGTATCGAGAGAATCCCATGGGTGGGGGGTCAATTGTTTTAATCCAAGTGCAATGCGTTTCTTGTTTTCATCGAAATCGAGGATCACGACTTTCAGTTTTTGGTCGAGTTCTACCACTTCTTCAGGGTGTTTTATACGTCCCCATGACAAGTCGGTAATATGGACCAAACCATCTACGCCACCCAAGTCGATAAATACCCCGTATGATGTGATGTTTTTGACTGTTCCTTCAAGTACCTGACCTTTTTCGAGTTTGGCTATAATTTCTGAACGTTGTTGCTCGAGTTCGTCCTCTATAAGGGCTTTGTGCGAAACAACTACGTTTTTATAATCGTGGTTGATTTTAACGACCTTAAACTCCATGGTTTTGTCAACATAAACATCGTAGTCGCGAATTGGTTTAACATCGATTTGTGAACCTGGTAAAAAGGCTTCGATGCCAAATACATCCACAATTAAACCACCTTTGGTTCGGCATTTAACATAACCGTTGATGATTTCATCGTTATCATGCGCGGTATTGATGCGATCCCATGATTTGAGTGTGCGTGCTTTTTTATGAGAAAGAATCATCTGACCCGTAGCGTCTTCCTGATTCTCAACATAAATATCCACTTTGTCGCCTACTTTCAATTTTGGATTGTATCTGAATTCATTGAATGGAACCACGCCATCGGATTTGTATCCAATATTGATGACAACTTCCCGTGAGGTGATTCCAACAACTGTACCATCAATCACTTCATGCTCTGTTATTGAGCTTAAAGTATTGCTGTATATGTCCTCCAGTTTTTCACGTTCGGTGAAGGAATAATGATCTTGTTTCTTTCCAATGGAATCCCAGTCGAATACACCTGGAACCTGAACTTGTTTTTCTTTAACTTCATCATGCAAAAGGGTGGTTGTTTCTTCCACTTCTTTTTTCGAAACTTTAGCAACTACTTCAACAGGTGTTTCTTCAACTACTTCAGCAGG
>Ga0210044_10002184_pt1 | contig 29378 bp, 27 predicted proteins | sample CryGey13umfilter_2_FD_183959 | JGI IMG/M metagenome (GOLD analysis project Ga0210044, IMG submission 183959) | Groundwater microbial communities from aquifer in Utah, USA - Crystal Geyser 4/9/14 3 um filter (SPAdes) (version 2) | ecosystem: Environmental > Aquatic > Deep subsurface >... | reverse complement strand
TTACATCTATTTGGCAATTGCCGACCGTTTCAGCGGCGATCGCGGAAATGGCCGTGCACGGCTCGGCGCCATGGCGCCTGCCAGACGGCCGTCTCGCCAGAAATCAGCTTTTTGGGACAGGCTCTATATTACCTGCAAAAAAATGCTCAAGCCCCTTCCTCCGGGTCCGATAACCCTGCCGTGCCGAGCAAGTGGTTTGGGGAAAGGACTCCCCAGATACCGGCTTGTCGGACAGGCCAAAACGGTCCCACCCCGGGCCACGTGACAACCCGAAGTGTTTTCAAGGAGGAAAACCATGGGCATCAGGATCAATACCAACATCAGTTCCATCAACACCCAGCGCCACCTGCTGAACTCCACCAATATGTTCGCCAAGAGCATGGAGAAGCTCAGCTCGGGTCTGCGCATCAACCGCGCCGGCGACGACGCCGCCGGCCTGGCCATCAGCGAAGGCTTGAAGTCCGACCTGCGCGCCCTCGGCCAGGCATCCCGTAACGCCGCCGACGGCATCTCCCTGGTCCAGGTCGGCGAGGGTAGCCTCGACGAGGTTTCCAACATCCTGTTGCGGATGAAGGAACTGGCCGAGCAGTCCCTCAACGGCACCCTGAGCAACACCGAGCGGACCTATCTGAACTCGGAGTTCGGCAACCTCAAGAGCGAGATCAATCGCATCAGCGACTCCACCGAGTTCAACGGCGTCAAGCTGCTGGACGGCACCGGCGGTTCCGTGGGCATCCAGGTGGGCATCGGGACGGCTGCGGCCGACCAGGTCTCCATCAGCCTGTCCTCAGACCTGGACTCAGCGGGCATCGGGGTCAGCGGAACGATCGACACGTCAGCCAACGCCACGACGGCAATGGGCCAAATCGACACCGCCATCTCAACGGTGACCAGCAACCGTTCCACCTTCGGTGCGATCCAGAATCGTCTGGAAAGTTCGATTCGAAACATCAACCTGCAGGTCGAGAACCTCGCGGCCGCCAACAGCCGCATCCGCGACGTGGATGTGGCCAAGGAGACCTCCACCTTGACCAGCTATCAGATCCTCCAGCAGGCCGGCGTGTCCATGCTCGCCCAGGCCAAGCAGTCCCAGGGTCTGGCCCTGGCCTTGTTCCAGTAAGCCCTACCGGCAGGCACGGCGGGCGGAGGTCTTTGACCTCCGCCCGCATTTATTTCCTCAAGGTTATTTTTCTTTTGCCGATATTTTTTGATGTCCCGAAGGGTTCACCCCTTCACCGCCAAGCCAGGATGGCTACCAGGCGGCATCGAAATGCCATTCATTTCAAGGAGGAATGAAATGGGAATCCGCATCAACACCAACATCAGTTCCATCAACACCCAGCGCCACCTGCTGAACTCAACCAACATGTTCGCCAAGAGCATGGAGAAGCTCAGCTCGGGTCTGCGCATCAACCGCGCCGGCGATGACGCCGCCGGCCTGGCCATCAGTGAAGGCCTCAAATCCGACCTGCGTGCCCTTGATCAGGCATCCCGCAATGCCGCCGACGGCATTTCCCTCGTGCAGATCGGTGAAGGCAGCCTCGACGAGGTCTCCAACATCCTGTTGCGGATGAAGGAACTGGCCGAGCAGTCCCTCAACGGCACCCTGAGCAATACCGAACGTGGCTACCTGAATTCCGAATTCGGAAACCTCAAGAGCGAAATCAACCGCATCAGCGATTCCACCGAGTTCAACGGCGTCAAGCTGCTGGACGGCACCGGCGGTTCGGTGGGAATCCAGGTGGGAATCGGCACCGCTGCCTCCGATTCGGTCAGCATCGACCTGTCCACCGACCTCGACGCCACCGGCATCGGCGTCAGCGGAACCGTCGATACCTCTTCCAACGCCACCACGGCCATGGGGCAGATCGATGCCGCCATCGCCACGGTGACCAGCAACCGGTCGACCTTCGGCGCCATCCAGAATCGTCTGGAGAGTTCCATCCGGAACATCAACCTCCAGTCCGAGAACCTGGCAGCAGCCAACAGCCGCATCCGGGACGTGGACGTGGCCAAGGAAACCTCGTCCTTGACCAGCTACCAGATTCTGCAACAGGCCGGTGTTTCCATGCTGGCCCAGGCCAAATCGGTCTCGGGCTTGGCTCTGGCCCTGTTCCAGTAATCTTTGGCATTCGGCGGGGATCCTGCGGGATCCCCGCATCCGACCGGAGGTGGAACCATGTTGGCTATCGACACCATTAACGGAAATGTCAGCCCTCCTCATACGACCTCCCGGCAGGCCAAGCCTGTGGAGACCTCAACAGCTGCTCCGGCACCCAAAGCGGTCCCCACGGACCAGGAAGACATGGCAGCCCTGGCCAAGGAATTGGCCCAGAACCTCGAATCCCTGGGACAGGGACACACCGTGGCCTTCAGGGAGGACGAGGAGACCGGGGCGGACATCGTGGAGATCCGGGATCGCAACGGCGAAGTCCTGAATCAGTTTCCCCCGGAAAAAATCCTCAACCTGCGCAAGGTTTTGGCCGATCTCTCGGGTGTGGTCATCAACCGGATGACCTGACGGAGCGCCGGGGAGTCGAAGGATCGACAATCACCTGACCGCGGGAGCCAAAAATGAGCGCCATTACATTTTCCGGTCTGGCCACCGGCTTGGACACCGCCAGCATCGTATCCCAGCTGGTGGAGATCAAGCGGCAGCCCATCTATCGACTCCAGTCGAATCAGATGGACTACCGCAGCCAGATCAGCGCGCTGGATACCCTGAAGACCAAGTTGCTGGCCCTGCAGACCGCGGCCCAGGAACTGGACTCAGCCAATGAGTTCGCTTCCCTGACCGCCTCGACCAGCTCCAAGTCCCTGCTGACGGCAACGGCCGGCACCAAGGCAGCGGCGGGCTCCTACGACATCGTGGTCCATGCGCTGGCCCAGTCCCAGCGGGACATTTCCCAGGGCTTCGACAGCCTCTCGGACAGCGTGGGTTCGGGGTCGATCTCGTTCACCGTGGACGGCGAGATGACCACCCTGGACCTTACCGGTTACAACAGCCTGGAATCCCTGAAGAACCTGATCAACAACGACGTGGCCGGGGTCAACGCCTCCATCATCAACGACGGCTCCGCGAGCGGTGGCTACAAGCTGATGCTCAGCAGCGACACGGCGGGTTCTTCCGGCGCGTACACCGTGGACATGAGCGGGCTATCGGGCGGTACGACCCCCCTCCTTACCAACCAGCAAACCGCCACGGACGCGTCCTTGACGGTCAACGGGGTGGACGTTGTGGCCACGAGCAACGACCCCACCGACGTGATCAGCGGCCTGACCCTGAATCTCATCGGTGCCGACGAGGCCACCACCGTCCACATCGATGTGACCCGCGACACCGAAGGAATCGCGGACAAGGTCGAGTCGATGGTCGGCGCCTACAACGACCTGTTCAGCTTCATTAAGGAGCAGTCGGGTTCGACCGGGACCCTCCACGGCAACACCACCCTCAGCACGGTGTCCAGCCGGATCGAAAACATGTTCGTCAGCGGACTGTCGGACGGCCTCGGCGACATCACCAACTTCTTCCAGGTCGGGATCACCCGCGGAAGCGACCGGCAACTGGTCTTTTCCCAGGACGATTTCAACACGGCCCTGGCCGACGACTACAGCGGGGTCCGGGACCTCTTCATCGAACGCGAGGGAAACCTCGGCAAAATGTACCTTCTCGACACCGCCATCGAGGACCTGACCGACAGCATCGACGGCGTGTTCAAGATCTCCACGGACTCCTTGAACCGGAAGATCGATTACGCCGACGACACCATCGCCCGCTACGAGCGGAGCGTGGAAACATATCAGAGCACGATGGAAGCGAAGTTCACCGCCATGGAGAGAATGGTGGCCCAGCTCCAGGCCCAAGGGAACTACCTGAGCAGCTTCACGAGCGTATCCTACTGACAAGGCGGCGATCATGTACAACCCACACGGCCTGCAGCAGTACAAGCATGACGACATCTCCTCCATGCCACGGGAGAAGATCGTCGTATTGCTCTATGAACGGCTCATCGAGGATCTGCAGGATTCCATATCCGCGGTCGACTCGGGCGACCGTGTGGGCATGACCAAGGCCCTGAACCACGCCAGCCGCATCGTCAGCGAACTGCGCATGGCCCTGGACCATGAGGTGGGAGGAGAGATCGCCCGCAACCTCGACTCCCTCTACAGTTTCGTGTTCTCGGCCATCCTCGAACAAATCGTGGACCGAAACGCCGCCCATGCCCGCGACAGCATCCAGGTGCTGGCTCCGCTGCTCGAATCCTGGCGCCAGATTCCCGCCGGGACGGCCGACCGTGCCCAGGCCGGGGAAACCGGCACGGAACCTGCTGGCACATCGGAGAAGGAGGCCGCTTCGCCCCACCCCACCGGTCCTGATCCGAGATTTGCGGGGATCGATAATCCCATGGGGTCGCTGTCGGTATCGGCTTGATATGCACCTGGAAAACGCCCTAACCCAAGCCCTCAATCGAACCCGGGAAATCCGGGAAGCCCTGGACCGGGACGACCTGGCCGGGGCTCTTGAGCTGATCCCGGTCCGGGGCGCTGCCATGGAAACCCTCCAGGCCGCCCACCTCGGCGCCACGCACACCGAGCTCGCCGCCTGCCGGGAACTGTTCCAGGAGCTGCATCGCCTCGACGCCGCCCTCCAGGAAGACGCAGGCTCCCGCCTGGAGGAAGCGGCGGGACAACTCCACGCCGTCACCGCAGGCCAAAACTCCCGTCCCGAGAAGCAGCCCTGCCTGACAAGCTGCGTCGACCGCCTCGTCTGACCCGCAGAAGAACACCGGAACGGCAAAGCCCCCTGCAAAGAGGGGGCTTGATTTGGGGTATTCCCAGGGAAACGGGGCTACTTGTCTGCGGAGGGGTCCTTTTCCGGTCGATTCGCCTTGCGCCGGATCGCGTCCATATCCACCTCTTCCGAAGCGGCTGCCTTGAGAGTCGTGCTCTTGATCTCCTCGTAGATTTCAAAGCGATGCACCGGGATGGCTCGCGGGGCGTCGATGCCGATCTGGACCTGGTCACCCCGGATATCCACGATCATGATGGAAATATCATCACCAATCATGATCTTTTCGTTGCGCTTGCGACTGAGTATGAGCACGGGACCTCCCTGTCCTGTCTGGACGCCCGACAGCGCGACCGACGGTGGCTAAACGCTCGCCGGCTCGCAGGCTGCCTTTTCGGCCCCGGCACGGCCGGGTAGCCCCTCTTCGGCCCGGCCCACGGAGGTAGACGAGGCAAAGTCGGGGTTTGCGCCATTTTCCACTTCCACACCGTTAACGGCAAGCCCAAATTTGAAGTAATTGATCTCCTGGCGAAGGCTGAAATCCCCCTCCAGGGTCAACTGCAGGCCGCGCCGCGTACCGGCATCGATCACCAAGGGGGCCAACATGTTGCCGGTCACCTTGTCACCACCCGCATGAACCGTGGTGATGATCATCACCGCCAGGTTCTCCTTGCTGGTGTTGCCGATCCGGGACCGGCTGTCGGCTTTCAGTTCGAAGCCGTAATCTTCCAGGAAGAAGTTGGGATGGGTCACAGGGAATCCGAAATCGCCCCGGTCAAGGGATTGCAGCCACTTCATGGCGTTATCGTCCCCCATGTCCATGATCAGCCAGTTGCGCAGGTGAGGCATGCCCACGAGGCCGTCCGGCAGGATCACGATGTCCTCCAAGTTGTACTCGAGTTCCCCGAAGCGCACTGTCTTGAATTTCGGCATTTTCGGCTCCTTGCTGACGGGCGTTCCCCCGTGTTCATGTTCCTACCGCAGGAACTGGATCAAGTTGTATTGGAACATCTGACTGGTAACGGTCAAACTGGCCTGGTAGCTCATCTGCGCCCTGCTCAAGTCGGCGGCCACCTGGGCCGCATCGGCGTCGTACTCCAGGGACAGGTTGTTGCGCAGACGCTCGTCCCGCTCCAACAGGACCTCGTCGGCCCAATCCAGATCGTTCTGGCGGCCACCGTTGAGGATCAGCTGACGGGAAACCAGGTTCTGCAGGGATTCGAGTTCGGACAGGATGCTGCGCACGCCGTCCTTGTCGCCCATGTCCAGGGCGGATTTCAAATCGTCGAGCATCCCGAACAGGCGGACCGGTGTCCCGCTGCCCTCGATGCCCAGCAGGCTGGCCGTGTTGGTCCCGTCGGCATTGCTGATCTTGAAGACATCAGGCGTCCCGCCCACCACCTGCAGGGTTGAATCCCCGATCTGGAGTTCGATGCCCGGCACCGCGGCCTCGAACAGCGTCTCGATGTCGCCGAGAGTCGTGGCGGTGCTCAGGTCAACCGTGTAGGAAGATCCCTGGTAGTCCACCTGCATCGAACCGAGGGGCAGTTTGCCCGCCATGGAATCGATGTCCGCCAGCAGGGTCGTGGACAGAGCCTGGGCCCGGATGTCCCGGCCCGTGAGGATGCCCCCGTCACTGGTGACGTTGATGCCCAGGGAGGTGGCGGTGTTGGTGTCCCCCATGTCCGTGACGGCCAACGGTCCGGTCCCGATGAACTCGAAGCCCGTGCCGTCGGCGGTGAGCGATGCGGTCACCGCTCCCCCGGTCGCGGTATTGATGGTGTTCAGGACGTCGTCCACGGTCAGCGCGCTGGACAGATCGATTTCCCAGATGTTGCCCAGCCCGTCGGAGAGACTGATCGCGCCGGGTTCCCAGCCTCCACCGAGGTCCAGATCGTCCAGGTTGGTGGTCCCCTTAATGATCGGGGACAGGTCCTGCCGCCCACCCAGAACGGAACTCTGGGTGCCCAGGAAGGTGTTGCCCGGAATGTTGACCGGGACCAGGGAATTGGGTCCGGTCCGGCTCATCATGACCCGTCCGTCGCCCTGGTAGATCACCGTGCCGTTGCTCCGCACGAAGGGCGGCTGGGATGTCTCCATCCCGCCGAAAATGTAGGACCCCTCCACCGAGGAGTTCAGGACATCCAGGAGGCGGTTGACTTCGTTGTCCACCTCCACCGTGGCGGTGCCCATGGTCTGGCCCGTGGCCAGCGCCGAGGATTCCCTCAAGGCAATGACGCGCACGTCTCCCAGGACCTCCATGATGGTCTGCAGAGCGGTATCGGTGGTGTCGGCCATGACTCGGCTGCGGGAAACGTTGTTGCGGTACTGTTCGTTCATGGAGATCAGCTGGTTGTAGCGCTGGATCTTGCTGACCGAGCGAGGGTCATCCGCGTAGCTGTTGACCCTGCGCATGCTGCCGGCTGTCCGTTGGCTCTGCAGAAGGGAGCTCAGGCTCCGGTTCAGGTCGCCCACCAGAAGCGAGGATAGGTAGCTGTCGGTCACCCGCATGCTCATGAATTCATCCCCCGGGCTAGACCATGTTGAGCAGCGTGTCCAGGAGTTGCTGGACGGTGGAAATCACCTTCGCCGCGGCGTTGTAACTGTTCTGGTACCGAACCATGTTGGCGCCCTCTTCGTCCAGACTGACGCCCGTGACGCTGGCCTTGCGGCTCTCCAGGGATGCCACCACGTTGGCCTGATTCTCCACCCTCATCGAGTAGCTTGCCCGCTGGCTGGCGATGTTCGTCAGCAGGGAGCGGTATTCGTCCGTCACGGATTTTGTGCCTGATCCCCCGGAACCCATCTTGGCCAGGTCGGCGATTTCCTGGGCCAGTTCCGCGTCGCCATCCGACCCGCTGCGGCCCATGGCCACCATGTCGGTATTGGAGACGAGGGCGGGATTGACCTCGATGGTATGGATGCTGTCGCCGGTGAAGAAAGGCAATCCGCTGCTGGTTCCGGTGCGACCCTGGGCGTGAAGGTTATTCACCTCGGTGATCAGCTGCTTGGCCACCGCATCCAGGCTTTCGCGCACGTCGTTGATCTGTGTGTCCCGGCTGTCCATCAGGCCTTGGAGCTTGCCTGTCGTCAGGCCCACCTGCTGTTTGTTCCCGTTGGTCACGATGGACAGTTCGTAGCCTCTGTCCGTCTCCACGTAGGTCGACTGGAAATGGGTCACGCTGTCGCGTGCCACCATGGTGCGTCCACCGAGGATGATATCCTTGGATCCGTCCTCCCGCTCGAGAGACGAAACCTCGGCGATCTTGGAGACCTCGGAAATGATGTAGTCCCGCTGGTCCCGCAGGTCGTTGGCGGGCTGTCCGTTGGTTTCGGCGACCATGATCTGCTTGTTCAGGTCCGCGACCTGGTCGAGCAACTGGTTGAAGTTGCTGATCTCGTTCCCGATATCCTTCTCGATGTCGGCTTCCAGGTCGTCCAGCGAGTCGCTGACGGCGTGGAAGTCGTTGACCAGGCTCATGGCGTTGGTCACGACATCCTGCTTCAAGCTGGAATCGATGGGCGGCTGGGCCAGGGCGCCCCAGGCGTTGAAGAAATTGGTCATGGAGTCGCCAAGGTGATCGTTGTCCACCGAGCCGAGAATGTTCTCGATCTCGTACAGGGTGGTGTCGGTGGACGTGAAGGAAGACAACCGGGCATTCTGGGAACGCAGGTTCTGCAAAAGAAACTCGTCCTGCAGGCGACGGATGCCCTGGATCTCCACACCGCGGCCGATGGCCCCGAACGACAGGATATCCGGACGGCGGGGAGCCAGGATCACCGACTGCCGACTGTAACCCGGGGTGTTGGCGTTGGCGATGTTGTGACCGGTCGTGGCCAAACCCGCCTGGGCGGCGAACATGGCCGACAGACTGGTGTCCATGATGGAATTCAGGCCGGACATCGCATTCCTTTCAAGCTTGCTTGACCAGGACCCCGCCGGGTCCTCGATCCGCCCTCAGGGCGTCCTCGCCGTAACATCCGGACGGGTCGTCCAGGACGCAGCGTTTGAAGATCTCACTTTCCTCGCGCACCAGGTCGAGACAGAATTCCGCCAGCGCCCGGTTCAATTCGTTCTGTCGGGCCAGGCGCAGGGCCGTGCCTTTCATGACGACCAGGAGCTGGGCGATGCGCCGGGCGATGGGAGATCTGGTCCCCACCAGGAGATCCTGGATTTCCGGCTGCCCCGCTCCCAGTCCCAGGTTCCCACCCATGTAAGCCAGGAACTTTTCCCGTGCGCTCCGAGCCTGATTGGCCAGGGGGAGATAGCGATTCCATTCCCGCGCGTTGGTTTCCAACCGGTCCACATCTTGCCGCTTCATGTACGAATTCTGCCGCCAGGCCAGGCGCAATAGGCGCCGGTACTGGGACTCCTCGTTTTCCAGCAACTCGGCCAATCGCTGGAGATCGGCCTCATGGGGACTGTTTTGTCGGATTTCAACCTTCATGGCTCTACTCCGTACTGGAACCTCGGGCCTGGGTCTTCCCTGCCTCGATCGCCAAATCCGTGCCATACCCCAGTTCCCGGACCAAACGAGTCACCTTTTCGACATAATTGCGGGTTTCCCCGATGTCGGGGATCCTGCGGCCCGCCTTTTCCACGCGCCCGGGGCCGGCGTTGTAGGCGGCCAGGGCCAGCGGTAGTTCACCGTCGTACCGGTCCAGCAGGCCGGACAGGTACCGCGCACCACCCCGCAGGTTCTCTTCGGGATTGCGCCGATCCACCACCCCCAGCTCCTGGGCCGTGGCCGGCATCAACTGCATGAGTCCCTGGGCGCCGCTGGGAGAAGTCGCCTGGGGATCCCCGCTGGATTCCGCCATGACCACCGCCAGCAGGAGCTCCGGCGCCAGGCCCGACTCACGCGCGGCGGTATGGAATTCGGATTCGTACCGTCGCAGGGTATCGGCCGCGGCCGGATGGTTCGCCTGCGCCTTCGCCTGCAACCGTTTCAAATGGTCCCGCACCAAATCGAGCCGTGAATTCTTCCGGTAAGACTCGACCGCCCTGTCCGTGGTTTGCGCACGGGGAGCCGGCCGCAGGGGGACGTCCCGGCCCGCGGTCGGCACGATGCCTTCCCGGGACTGGGGGGAAAGTTGCTGCACGATCAGGTCGGCGATGCCCAGGCCGCCATTGCTCGTGGCGAGGGCCTTGGCCATCTCCGCGTCCTGCATCTGCTGGTAGAACCTGGTCGGACCCTTGGAGTTGAACATCTCGTGGTCCGGAACGGTCTTGCGCATGGCCTGCATGAGTTGGTTGAGAAAGACCGTCTCGAACTCGCGGGCCGCCTTGACCAGCCCTTCGTGTTCCCGGGCCTTTGCCTGCTGGTCGACTTCCGTGTTCACCGGCGCAGGCGGTCCCTGCACCGGCAGTGACCCACCGGTGAGATTCGGCGACAGCAGGGCGGCTATTTCCATGACGGCACCTACATCAGCACCAGATCCGCCTGCAGCGAACCGGCCTGCTTGAGGGCCTGGAGAATGGCGATGATGTCCCGGGGACTCGCGCCGATCTCGTTGAGGACCGCCACCACGTCGGCGACCGTACTGGTCTCGGGAACCTCCACCACGCGGGCGACCTTGTCGGATACGTTGGTGCTGGTCTGCGGCACAACCACCGTCCGCCCGCTGTTGTTGAAGGCGTTGGGCTGTGAAACGCCATAGTTGGTGTTCACCACCACCTTCAGGGTGCCGTGGGCTACCGCCGCCTCTTTGAGCGTGACGTTCTTACCCACGATGATGGTCCCGGTGCGGGCGTTGAGCACCACACGCGCCACCGCATCGGTGCGGGTGGTGATTTCGCCCATGCGCGCGATGAACCCCACCGGGTCCTCCAGGCCGTCCGGGGTCAGCGTGACCTCAACCCGCTGGGCGTCCTGTGCCTTGGCCACATGGCCGCCCAGTTCCTGGTTGATGGCCGAGGCGACCGAAGCGGCCGTGCTGAAATCGGGATTGTTCAGGAGCCAGGACACCTTGCCGTCGTGCACGAACGACCCCTGGAGGGCGACCTTGACGGTTCCGCCGTTGGGGATGATGCCAGCCTGGGCATGGTTCTTCCGGAAACTGTTGCCTTCCCCGGATTTGATGTTGAAGCCGCCGATGGAGATGTTGCCCTGCCCCAGCACCGACACGGTGCCGTTGGCCGCCCGCAGGGGCGTCATGAGCAGGATCCCGCCCTCCAGGCTTGATGCGTCGTTCACCGAACTGACCGTCAGGTCCAGCCGGGAGCCGACGTTGGCGTTGGGGTCGAGGTTCGCCGTGACCATGACCGACGCCACGTTCTTCGGCTTCAACGCCGAGGCATCGACTGTCACGTCCATTTTCTCCAGCATGGTGGCCAGGGAATTCATGGTCATTTCAGCGTTGGCGCTGTCTCCGGTCCCGTTCAGCCCCACGACGATTCCGTACCCCACCAGGGGTTCAAGGGTCGTCCCATCCAGAATTGCCACATCCTTGATGCGCCCGGAATCCGCCGCCTGCACCCCGGTGGCCGGCGACAGCAGCACGGCCCATACGGCCGCCAGCTTCACCCGTCGCCACATCGTGTTCGTCCTGGACTTGTTCATGCGTTGCTCCTAGAAAAGCCAGTTGATGATCTTGGTGACGACCCCGGGATTGGCGTTGTCGTTGATGATTCCCGAGCCGTTGTAGGCGATCTGGGCGTCGGAAATGTAGGTGCTCATGATCGTGTTGTCGGGGCGGATATCGCGCTGCCGGCACACGCCCGTGATCTCGATCAACTGCTTTTCGCCGTTGATGTTGACCATGCGCGTGCCTGCGATCCGCAGGTCTCCGTTGTGCAGCACTTCGGTGATCCGGGCCGTGATCTCGGCCTCGAGGGATCCGTTGCGCTGGGTATTGCCGTCACCCTTGTACTTGTTCTCCGTCGACACGCCCCAGGGCTTGATGAAGTCCAGGAAGCCCAGTCCCGCACCACCGCTGTGTTCGCTCTTGTTGTCCGCCTTGGTCTTGCTGGTCGCGTTGGCGGTGGCGTTCTCCGTGATGATGATGGTCAGAAGATCGCCCACGTGATGGGCCTTCAGGTTCGTCACCAGCGAGGAGCCGGTGTCGAAATTCACCAGGGGGGTGCCGGCCACGCCGATGCCCGCCCACAACGCCATCAGCGCCGGCAGGGTGAACAGACAGCGGATGAAACATGACTGCTGGGATTTCAAGCTCAGTACCTCCACTCGACAACACCGGGTCCGATGACCCGGGCGTTGATCAGTTTGCCCGTCAATTCGTTGCGCACGGGAATGGTTTGACCGCGGGTCCCGGGCCGACGCGCGTAGGCGCGCACCGACACTTCCACTCCACCCCGCGAGATCCGCAATTCGACGGGATCACCGGCCAGAATGACCGGCGGTTCATTCAGATCCTGCTCCTGCAATTCGCTCCCGGCATCCAGGGTGCGGGAGATGATGAAGCCGCCCACCTCGCGGCGACCGGTCAAGCGTCCGGAGTGCACGGTGGCCAAATCGATCCATTCCCAGGCCAGGTCCCCGTCACGCAGCGGCGCGCCCTTGGCGACGCGAACGGCGGTGCGGGCGGCCATGGCGAAGTGATGCACAACGATCCCCACCGGCAGGGTGTCATTCCCGACGCGGAACCGGACGGTCTGGCGGCCTGGACGCAGGAGGGATCCGCCCTGCAGGACCGGCTGGCAGTTGCTCCGGCATCCCAGATCCCCGCCCTGGTAATTCAATTCCAGCCAGGTGGCCGGTGCCCCGTCTTCTGCGACGGGCAGCCAGGGAAGCAGCGCCTGCTTCATGCCGAGGGAAAGGTCGGCGGCCGACACGACCTGGCCGCCGAAAGTGATGACGACCGATGAAGACCCGCGGAACTTCACTCCGCCGGCGGCCCCCTGCTCCACCAAGCGGCGCAGGATGGTCTGCCGTTCAAGAGTCACGACCGTTCCCGGCTCCGGTGCCGAGAACAGGGGAACCTGACCCGCATGGGCAGGGACCGGTCCGGCTGCCACATCCTGCAGGGTGACCGGCCCGGCGGCCAGTTCCACACTGTCGGGGAGGGTGCAATACCAGGGAGCGGTATACGCCGACGCGACGGCCGACCAGACCATCAGGCCGAGAGCTGCGCTGCTGAATGCCTTCGCCCTCAATTCGTCACCCCTACCGTTTCATCCGGTTGATGATCTGCAGCATGTCGTCGGCCATCGTGATGGTCTTCGAATTCAATTCGTAGGCACGCTGGGCCGAGATCATGTTCACCAATTCATCGACGGTTTCCACGTTGCTCATTTCCAGGAAGCCGGAAGATGTCTCCCCGATGCCGTCGAGACCGGGGTTCCCCAGGATCGGTGCGCCGCTGCCTGGTGACTGCGTGAAGATGTTCCCGCCGCGCGCCGCCAAGCCGGCGGCGTTGGGGAAACGCGCCAGTTCGATCTGACCGATTTCCTGGGGTGTCGCGGAATCGCTGGAGGTCAGGACGCTGACGACTCCGTCGCGGGAAATGCCGATTTCCGTTGCGTCTTCCGGAATCTGGACTGCGGGTTCCAGCAGATAGCCGGTCGAATTGACAATGCTGCCGTCGGCATCGAGCTTGAAGCTTCCGTCACGGGTGTAGGCCGTGCTGCCGTCGGGTAACTTCAACTGGAAGAACCCGTTGCCCTCGATCATGATGTCCAGCGGGTTGTTGGTCGAAACCACCGTGCCCTGGCTGAAATTCTTGTTGGTCGCCACCAGCTTGACGCCGTGTCCCACCTCCACGCGGTTGGGGTTGGCGCGTCCCTGGGAATCCACCTGATCCCCCGGCGCCACCTTTTCATACAACAGATCCTGGAATTCGGCGTGGCTGCGTTTGTAGCCCGTGGTGTTCACGTTGGCCAGGTTGTTGGCGATCGTATCGATATTCATCTGCTGGGCCTTCATGCCCGATGCAGCGGTGCCCATGGCTCGGATCATGGCGTTTCACCCTTCCTTCGTGCGCTACCCGGTAGCCCGGGGCAGGTTATTGACTGCCTTGCTCAACATATCGTCCTCGGTGGTCATGATCTTGGCTTGCACCTCGAACGCCCTCTGGGCCGAAATCATGGCCACAAGCGTGTCGATGGGATTGACATTGCTGTTTTCGAGGTGGGACTGGGCAACGGTGACCTCGGGCTGAGGTACGGCCTGTGCGGCCATATCTTCCGGAGCCCGCAGGAGGCTGGCCCCCTGGTGCTCGAGCCGGTACGGGTCGTCGAAATCGACGATCTTCAACCGGCCGACGACGTGGCCGCCCGAAACGATGGTCCCGTCCGGCTCCAGGCTGAATTGCTCTCCCTCGATGATGAGCGGGCCGCCCTCCCCCATGACCGGAAGGCCGTCGGGGGTGATCAACTGCCGCGATTCGTCGAGGGAAAACGAGCCGTTGCGCGTGTAGCGCTCACCGGATTCGGAGTCCACCACGAAGAAACCCCGCCCCATGAGGGCGAAGTCCGTATCCCGACCCGTTTCTCGGATGGGACCGGGGCGGGTATCCAGGGCCGCGGACATTTCCATCCTGGACGCTGCGGGCATCGCCCCAGCGTTCGCCCCCGGCGTCGGTGCGGCCCCGGCATCCGGGGAATTTGCGCCCGAGGATGAGACTCGGGTCAAGACCTGGCGGAAGCCGGTGGCGTCGGCGTTGGCCAGATTGTTGGCCAGGGCGTCGATTTTCACCTGCAGAACCTGCATGGCCTTATCGGCCGTATTCAAGCTGCGAATCACGGTCATTCCTTTCACCGGCCCCTCACCGGAGGCCTGGTTGTCCGACCGACGTCCGCAATCCCTATGCCGCCATGTGTCGTGTGGCGCCCGCACAGACTCCGGCGACCAGGGCAAATCCTGCCGGGCAAGGACTCGCCGTCCGGCAAGATCCGACCGGGACTACCGGCGTCCTAACCTGTTGTCGGAAAAAATGTTGAAATTGTGATGGATGAAGGTGGCGGTAATTTCCGCCTGAGGGGAAGAATCTTCCCGGAGGGAAACCGGCGCTTCGCTCGGACCTCGAGGAATCCGCATCCCCGGGCCTTCCGAGCCTCTGCCCGGTTCCGGACCAATGGCTGTCCAATTAATTGACGGGGACGGGCTCCGGGGAATTCTCGTCGGCTGAGGCCTCGCCCAGGGCCACCGAGGCCAACGGCAAGGTGAAGGTGAAGACCGACCCGGCGCCCGGCTCGCTGGAAACGGTGACCTGGCCACCGTGGGCCTCGACGAGCTTCTTGACGATGACAACGCCCAGACCCACACCCTTGATCTGCCGTTCGGATTTGCCGCGGGTGTACGGCTGGAAGAGGACCGCCAGCTCCGTCGGGGACATGCCGATGCCGCCGTCGGCAATGCGCACCGAAGCGGCATGGTCATCGGAATTGACGCTGATGCGGATCCACCCCTGTTCGACGTTGTACTTGATGGCGTTGGAGATGAGGTTGCGGAGAATCTGGGTCAGCCGCAAGGGATCGGCATCCACCAGGATATCTCCCGCGAGGTCTTCCAGGGTCACGACTAGGAACTTGGAGGCCGCCATCGGACCGAGGTCCTCCACGACTTCCCGCAACTGGTCGCCCAGATCCAGTGTGGTGCGTTTGAGGTTCACGAATCCCGCATCCATCTTGGACATGTCCAGGAAGTCGTTGAGCAGGGTCGTCATCTCCTTGATCTTGCGGGTGACGTTGCCCAGGAACTCCTGCTGGGTATCGTTGACCTCGCCGGTCTTTCCCGAGGCCATCAGGGCAACGTAGCCCTGGATCACGGACATGGGCGACCGCAGATCGTGGGCGATCATGGAGTGGAAGTCGGCCTTCATCCGTTCATCCTCGACCTCCCGGGTGATGTCCCGGAAAATGAAGGCCATGGCGTGCTCGCCCGGTTCCAGGGCGATGGGTGCAGTGCGCCCACGCAGGTGGATCTCCTGCCCGTCCACCGCGATGCTGAACTGGACGTCTTCCTCGCAACCCTGCATCAACTGCGTGATCACCGCGTCGGGCACCCGGACCGTCTGGAAGATCTCGGTCATCGACTTGAACCGGATGGCGTCCGGAGGCAGGCGGAACAACCGCAGAAAGACCTTCGAGGCGAGCACGAGCCTGTCGTCGTTGGAGCAGATGGCCACCGGTTCATGCAGGTAGCGGAAGATCTGGTTCAGCTTGTCGGATTCCTTCTTCAGCTGGTCCTGCAGATCCTTGATGCGTAGGAAGGCCCGGATCTTGGAATTGAGTTCCCCGCTGGAGACACCCTTGGGAATGAAGTCGTCGGCCCCCATCTCAAGGCCGCGGATCCGTTCACTGGTCTCGCTCTCGGAACTGATCATGAGGATGGGAATGCCGCGCGTCAGTTGGTTCTGGCGCAACGTCCGGCTGACTTCGAAGCCGTCCATGCCCGGCATTTCCTTGTCCAGCAGGATCAAGTCCGGCAGGCGCTCAAGGGCGGTCTTGACCCCAGCCATGCCGTCCTCGGCAGTGAGCACGGAATAGCCCTGCAACTCAAGGGATCGCCGAAAGAACATGCGGGTCGGTGGGGAGTCGTCCACCACCAGGATAGTCCGCGTTTCGGTCTCGCTGCTCACGACACTCCGATCTCCATGCCAGTTCACGCATTGCCTACCCGGGAATATTCGGCCGCCAGGAGGAGAACTTGACCGGAAAACAAAAAAGCCGGCCCCGAAATCGGGCCCGGCGCAGTCGCAGATGCGTGGAAATCAATCGCCGTCCAGCAGGTAGGCAATATGCCGCTCGAGGTTGGTGAGTCCCTCGGGAGAAATGTTGGTGAAAAAGACCGCCGTTTCGTACTGCTCGCAATCGGAGCGCTCGACGTCGGGATCCGTCCTGACCACGATCCCCTCGCACGCCACGGGAGCCCTTGCCGTCCCTTCGCCGGAGGTGCCGGGTACGGTAACGTCAAGTCGCATGGCCAACTTGGTCATGGGCTCCAGAAACTTGTCGGAACGGAAATAGACACCCGAGGAACTGATGTTGATGGTCTCGAGATTGGCCGTTTCCAGGGAGCCGTCACCCTGCGGGATCTGCACCTCGAGATTGAGGTTGGCATCGACCCGACGCGCCCTGCGCTTCTCATCCCAGCCACCGTTCACCCGGACTCCTCCCTGTTCGGACCTGGTGCCAAGAGGATAGACCCCCAACGAGCCGTCGCCGACCATTGGCCGCCGACAGCCCGCTCAGGTTACTTCTTCTTGTGACGATTCTTCCTCAACCGCTTCTTGCGCTTGTGGGTCGCGATCTTCTTGCGCTTACGCTTACGCCCATTCGGCATTACTTCCAGCCTTTCACCAGAGATCAATTCCCGTTACCCGCCGCCGGGTGCGCCCGGTCGGACAATCCTTATCGAACAAGCGCATAAGATAGCCAATGCCAAGGGCAGGGACAACCTGGAAATGAATTCCCCTAATCCCCGTCGTTCAGGCGCGCCTTCAATTCGTTGGAGGCCTTGAAGAAGGGAACCCGTTTGGCCGGAACGGACACCGATTCGCCCGTACGGGGATTCCGGGCCTGACGGGAATTGCGGGACTTCACTTTGAAACTCCCGAACCCGCGCACTTCAACCTTGTCCCCGGCGACCAGAGCCTTGCCGATGTTCTCCATGATCAGGTTGACGACGATCCCGGTGTCCTTCTTGCTGACTCCCGTCTCCTGGGCGATGAGTTCCACCAACTCGGCTTTGGTCATTCCGTCCTCCCACCCCCTCAGGGGTCATACCTTGTTGATTAGAATAATGTTAGCAGAACAAGTAATACCACAGGGATCACGGGGGGCCAAGAAAAAAAATGTCCTCCACCGTGGCCGAGTGACCGCCGACAGAGACCCACAACACGGAGAGCGTAGGTATTTCGACAGGCAAACCCGCACCGGGCAGAGAACATTTTCCCTGCCCATCGCATGAGCCGTGCCATTCTCCGCTCGGGCGGGCCCACTGCTGGCGTGCCTCCGCCCAAATGACCGATCTCGATCCGTTTACGTCGCCAAATGTCACGCGTCGGTGTTGGCGTCGCCCCTCGCGGGACCCCGGGCCACCATGGGCCACCCCGCGAAACTACGTGCAACTCGCACGCCCTGCCGGGAGCGACAAGGCATTCTGCATCCCGACAGCCCCTGAAGGGATCAGTCCCCGGCCACCATCCGGAACACGCGCTTGTGGTCTGCGGTCAGCAGACAATCCCGGCGGCCCATGACCACCTCGGCGGTGGCCACAGCCTTGTCCGTATCGTACACCGCCCCGTCCCAGCCCCAGCTGAACCCCGTCACGGATTTGGGCGGCATTCCGGTACCGAAGATATTGGCGGCGAAACCCAGGCAAGTGCCGGTGTTCAGCAAGGTGCCGATGGCGGTCTTGACATGGTCGGCGGCCAGCAGCCCCACGAAACGCGAACCGGTATCCACGGGCCCAAAGCCAAGATCCACACGAATGGATCCGTAGTTGTTCTTCAAGTCGCTGCAGGTGGTGAGGGCGCCCAGGTTGATCCAGGATCCCAGCACCGCATGGCCGATGAATCCGTCGTGTTGCTTGTTCAGGAAATGCATGGCGACGGTTTCGCCGATCTCGCCGGCCACGCGACATCCGATCCCCAGCGAGGTGCCCCCGTAAAGGCGGGCTCCTGCCTTGACCCGGCATCCCGGGCCCAAGGCGAGCGGCCCTTCCAGGCGGGAGCCGGATTGGATGCGGGTCCATCTGCCCAGCGCCACGGGGCCGTGGCGCACATCCAGGACGACTCCGGGCTCGACGTCCACTCCCTCCCCGCCGATCACCACCCAGCTCGGATCGCCCAGAATGTGCACACCCGGCCAACGACCGGTCGCTTCGCTGGCGGTCATGGGGGTCCAGACAGCCGACCCGGCCCAGACGGGATCCTCTCCGGTTGGCGTCAGACCGTACGGCCTGCGCGCTGCACTTTGGCCCACCCCCTGCAGCACATCCTTGGCCAACACCGCCTCGGTTGCCGGAACCACTTCCCAGATCGCATTCAGCACCAGGTAGGGAAGATCCTGCCAGCCGGTCCAGGTGCGGACGAAGTCTGCGGCCTTGCCCGCAGAATCCGGATCCGGAATCAGCAGGACGGCGTCACCGACGGCGGCAACTTCCTGCCCGCTTTCGCAAAACGTTCCGGCCGCGAAACCCTCCAGCGGACGCGCGGGATCCTTGCCTGCTTCCTCCGCGGCCAAGGCCCAGCTTTGCCAGGCACTCTGAAGGCGGGTTGTGGATTCACCCGAAAGGGCGGCGGCCACCAGGCGCCCACCCGCAAGCCACACGAATTCGCGACCGTTGGCCGCGGCGCTGCGCAACCCCGCCAGGACAGCGCTGTATGGCCCGAGCCGGCTGGAAACCCACAGGTCCGCAACGCCCGGAAGGGGATCCGACCAGCCGAGGCTCCAGTTTTCCTGGCGAGCCAGGGCTCCGAGGCCGGGGCGCGTCAGGAAGAGGCCCCGTCCCGCCGCCTTTAGGTTGTCGACCCTTTCTCGCAAGGAATACATGCCCACGGGAATGTCCCAGGCCGGAACGCCCCAGGACAGGGGTCGCATCCAGCACCAATGGTCGTCTTCACAAAGCACCCAGCGAATCGACACGATTCCTTGACCTCCCACAATTGGATCCCTTGCCTCGTTGGCATTTTCTCTCATTTCCATTTGAATCGCCAGTCCCATTCGCCTCCCCCTATCTTTTTGACATTCAAGGAGTTTCCCAGGTCTACCCCGTGGGGAAGCGATCGAAACGCCCTGCCCCGCATGAATTCGATTATAGAGGACCACAGGGTCAGACGACTTTGAGGGGTGTCAGGCCTGCCCTCCAGGTTCCGGAATTTCCTATTTTCTTGGACTGCCCCCAGTTAAACGATAACAAATTTTCAGGACCGGGTTGGTCTTATTTAACCTTGAACAGCATAACGAGTTCCGTCCCGGGCCACCCACCAGGTAGCCCTTGACCTCAGCAAATTAGTCAATTTATTAGTTGCTAATAAAGTAACAATCAATGGACCGCGATGATTCGCATTTCACGGGGCCCCGCCCCACAAAAGGCCGCTGCTGCGGCCAGGAGGTCACAACCATGAAACTGTCCCGTTTCGCTTTCCTTCTGTTGGCTGCCTTGCTCGTCGCCATGACCGCCGGCCTCGTGCTGGCGGATGAAGACACCCCCGCCAAAGGCGACGAGGCCAAGGCCAAATTCTCGGAAATGACCGGCAAGGAACTGTACCGGAACTCCTGCAAGGTCTGCCACATGCCCGATTCCGACAACGGAGAGTACACCCCCATGTCCCTGATCATGGACCAGTGGGAGGAGTTCTTCGACGGGGAATTCACCGAGGCCCACAAGGAAGTCGTCCATCCGCAGGACAAGACCAAGAAAGTCACCGACATGTTCGACAAGGACATGCTCAAGAAGATCAAGAAATTCTGCGTGGACCACGCTGCGGACAGCGAAGAACCCATGACTTGCGGTTGAGCATTATCCCAAGCGCCCGGGGCCGCGCATTGGGGCCGGCCCCCAGCCAACGGAAACATCAACAAGGAGCTCACTCATGCGGAAAATCCTGGCCATCCTCCTGGCCGTCACCCTGTTGATCGCCCTGGCCGGTTCGGCCGTGGCGGCCAAGGACAACGACAGTCGCATCCAGGCCCTGGAAAAGCGCCTGCAGAAGCTGGAAATCAAGGCCGCCCACAACAAGATCGATTTCGGCGGGGACTTGCGCATCGAGGCCCACACCATCACCGGCGAAGTGCCCGACTACTACGACGGCATGATACTGCAGAACATCATGGTCAACACCATGTTCTTCCACAGCGCCACCGGCAACCTGCCCATGACCGAGCTGGGGGCGTTCGACTATTCCCAGGTCCAAAACCAGATCATGGACAATTATGGCGACTATCAGTTCTGGGTGAACAACTTCGATTTCAACACCACCTTCCCCGCCGGGATGCAATCCCTGCTCACGGACATGGCGGTCGCCCAGGGCATGGATCCCGGCACCATGACCGAGGCCGATTGGGCCGCGGTGCAGAACGGCGCCATGCAGATGATGATGGTGCCCGGGGTGTTCCAGTCCGGCTACAAGACCGACAACGACATCCTCTACACCACGCGTCTGCGGCTGAACATGCACGCCATGGTGGCCAGCAACGTCAGCTTCAACGGCCGCATGTCCATGTACAAGCCCTGGGGAGCATCCACCCAGACCGGAGTGTTCAACGGCCAGGCAGGCACCATGAACACCGACGCCAACTGGCCCGGCACTCCCGGCGACGCCAACCTCAAGGTCGAACGGGCGTTCTTCTCCTGGAACAACCTGGCCGGCCAGCCCATGTACCTGAGCCTCGGTCGCCGGCCCAGCACCGCGGGTCCCCCGCTGAACATGCGGCAGGACGAACCGCGCGGCGGCACTCCCATGGGCTCGATCATCGACTTCCAGTTCGACGGCGCCACCTTCGGGTACAGCCTCTCGGACAAGACCGAATTGCGGGCCTGCTACGGTCTGGGTTACGAGTCCCAGTACGGCAACGGCTCGTTGCTGCAGCGCCCCGCCGATCGCCTGAAGGACGCCTCGTTCTTCGGCTTCAACATCGACGCCTGGAACACCCCCGAGATGCTGGTGCAGACCACCATCGCCCGGGCCTTCAACATCACCGACGGTTTCAACGGCTTCGTGATCATGCCCAACGACCCCGTCACGGGCAATCCCATGCCCGGCCCCATCGTCACCCGGTACAGCCCCTCGGCCAACCTGGGCGACTTCGATCTGGCCAGCATCCTCCTGCAGCGCAGGGACGGTCCGATCGACTGGTTCATCTGCGGGAACTGGAGCAAGAGCCGTCCCGACGAAGGTGTGACCACACCCTTCGGCGGGCTGCTGGCCGACCCGCTTGCCACGGCCGAGAGCCAGACCGGTTCCATGGTCTACCTGGGCGCGCGCATGAACTTCAACGAAGAGAAGACCAAGGTCGGGCTGGAGTGGAACAAGGGCTCGCAGTACTGGTTCAACTTCGCCCCCGCCCAGGACGATCTCATCGCCCCGAAGACCAGCACCCGCGGCACGGTGATCGAGGCCTACCTGACCCACCGCGTGAATCACAAGTTCATGATCAAGGTGGCGTATATCGACTACAGCTACGACTACTCGGGCAGCGGCTGGCACGTCGGCGCGCCCCAGGATCTGGACAGCGCCCAGGTCCTGGGTTTCCCGACCTACAAGAACGCCGCCAAGCTCTCCCTGGGCTTCACGGCGAAGTTCTAGGAGGTCTCGATGATGAAGACCACCGCGACTCTTGTTCTGTCGCTGGTGTTCGTTGCCGCGCTGGCCGGGACCGCCCCGGCCGTGCGGCAGCACTACTCGCACCAGGACGACTACTTCGAGCACTATGAGGGAACCCGGACCTGCCTGGAGTGTCACGAGCAGGAAGCCCAGGATTTCTTCCACTCGCAGCACTACCAGTGGCGCGGCAAGACGCCGAACGTGGTGAATGCCGACGGCATGGAATTGGGCAAGCTCAATACCATGAACGATTTCTGCACCAACCCCAACCCCAGCTGGATCGGCAATGCCGTCAACGAGGACGGCAAGATCATCGCCCAGGGCTGCTCCAAATGTCACGCCGGGCTCGGTGCCAAACCGCAGGCCGAAATGACCCAGGCCCAGTTGGAGAACATCGACTGCCTGATCTGCCACGCTTCCGGCTACCGTCGCGACCTGTACAAGGACGATGCAGGTCAGTGGGAGTGGCGCCCCATCCTCTGGAAGAACCAGGCCGGCCTGGATGCCATTTCCAAGCGCATCGTGCTGCCGCAACGGACCATGTGCCTGCGCTGCCATTCCGGCGCCGGCGGAGGCCAGAATTTCAAGCGCGGCGACCTCGAGTACGAACTGAAGGAATGCGAAACGGAATTCGACGTGCACATGGCCACAGAAGGCAACGACCTGCAGTGCATCGACTGTCACCAGGGTGAGGATCACCGCATCGTGGGGCGTGGCGTTGACCTGCCCGCCAACGACCTGCCCGACCGCACCCTGCGCTGCACGTCCTGCCACGACGAACGTCCCCACGACATCGCGGCCCTGGACAACCACACCGACCGGGTCTATTGCACCGTCTGTCACATCCCGACCTTCGCCAAGAAGGACGCCACCGACATGGTGCGGGACTGGTCGCAGCCGAAGTACCACCCGGACAGCAAGAAGTACTCGGCAACCATCACCTTCGGCAAGGATGTGGTTCCGGTCTACGCGTGGTACAACGGCCAGAGCAAGGCCGCCATTCTGGGCCAGCGCATGGAGACCGACAAGAACGGCGTCTACACCATGATGGGTCCCGTTGGCGACAAGGGTGATAAGTCCGCCCGGATCTACGCCTTCAAGTTGCACAAGGGCGTGCTGCCCATGCTCAAGAAGGAGCAGAGGCTGATTCCCATCGGCGTGGACGAATTCTTCATCGACGGCAACATCGCAGAAGCCGTGGCCCGCGGAGCGTCCTCGACCTACGGCATCGGATACCCCGAGTACGAATGGATCAACGTCCGGCGGTACATGGGCATCTTCCACGAGGTCCAGCCGGCTGCCAACGCCCTGCAGTGCCTCGACTGCCACCGCGAGGGCGGCCGCATGGACTGGAAGGCGCTGGGATACAAGCGCGATCCTTTGCTCGACGCCATGGATTGACCCCCCGTCCGCTGGGGAACAAAAAAGGGGGAAGGCGAAAGCCCTCCCCCTTTCCTCACCCCCGCTGCGGGTTCAACTCCTGCGCCACCACCCGACCAGCGCGAACTGGAAGCCTCGCTTGAGGGGCTCCAGCGTCGAGTACATCACCGGCACGACCACCAGGGTCAGGAAGGTGGAAACCGCCAACCCCCAGATAACGGCCACTCCCATGGGTCCCCACCACTGGCTGGATTCTCCCCCGATGATCAGGACGTCCTTCAGGTGACCGCCCATCAGGGCGCCGAAATCGAAGGAAAATCCCGTGGTCAGGGGGATCAGGCCCAGGATGGTGGTCACCGCCGTCAGGATCACCGGCCGGAAACGGGTCATCCCGGCGCGGATGATGGCCTCGGTCTTGTCCAGGCCCCGCGCGCGCAACTGGATGATGTAATCCAGCAGGACGATGGCGTTGTTCACCACGATACCTGCCAGGGAGATCACCCCCACGCCCGTCATGATGATGCCGAAGGGCGTACCGGTGATCATCAACCCCGCCAGGACACCGATCAGGGACAGGATCACGCTGAACAGGATCACCAGCGGGACCGTGACCGAACTGAACTGGGTGATCAGCACCACGAAGATCAACATGATGGCAATCATGAACGCTTCGCTGAGGAACGCGATGGACTCTTCCTGGTCCTCGTTCTGGCCGGTGTAGTCCAGGCTGTAGCCGGCCGGAAGCGGATAGCGTTCCAGGCGCCCGCGCACCTCCTTCAACAGCTTGTCGGCGTTGAATCCGGGACCCACGTCGCTGGAGACAGTCACGACCCTGCGGGCGTCGATGCGGTGCACGGCCGCCAGGCCGGAGCCGAATTCCATGCGGGTGAAGGCCGACAGCGGAATCGTCTTGCCCTCGTAGAAGACCGTGGCCTCGGCCAGGTCCTCCACGCTGTTGCGATAGGGACGGGCGTAGCGCACGGTGATGTCGTACTCGTCCTCGCCGGAGCGGAACTTCGCCACGTCGGTGCCGTGCAGGGCCGTGCGCACGGTGCCCGCCACATCGAAGGTGCGCAGACCGTAGCGACCGGCCTTCTCCACATCCGGGATGACCTTGAGTTCGGGCAACGACGGGTCGTAGTTGTCCACGATATCCACCACCCCCTCCATGGCGCGCAGGGTGTCGCGCACGTCGGCTGCGATGCGGCCCAGGACGTCGAAGTCGTCACCGGAGATCTCGATATTCACCGGGGGACCGGTCGGGGGGCCCTCGTCCATCTTCTTGACGGTGATGCGCGCGCCGGTGAAGTCGCCCAGCTCCGCACGCAACCGCTCGAGCGAGGCGCGGGAGGAGACCGCCCGCTCCCGCATGGGCACGAACTGCATGGTGACCTGGCCCTGGTGCGAGGGCAGGGACCCCCCTCCGGTCATCTGGTCGATGGGTACGCCCACCGATGCGGTATAGGCCTTCAGGTCGGGCAGATCGGCGACGAACCCCTCCACCCGTGTGGTGTATCCGTCGGTCACGCCGATGCGGGTCCCACTGGGCGCGTCGATGTTCACGGTCGCGAACTCGGGTTCGGTGTCGGGGAAGAGCTCCATTCCGGAGTTGAATTTCAGGAAGAGAAAACCCACCCCAACCAGCGCCAGGGTGACCATGAGCATCATGGGGAAGCGATGGTTCAGGGCCCGGGTCAACACGGGGCGGTACCAGGCCAGACCGCTCTCGAGGAAGCGGTCCCCCAGGAGCTTGCGGTCCTGCCTGCGCGGATCCTTCATGAATCGGGCGCACAGGACGGGATTGAACACCATGGCCACCAGCAAGGACGCGCTCAGGGTGATGATCACGGTGATCGGAAGGTATTTCATGAACTCGCCCATGATGCCCGGCCAGAATACCAGGGGCGCAAAAGCGCAGACGGTGGTCAAGGTGGAGGCGATCACCGCACCGGCAACCTGACCCGTGCCCGCGTCGGCGGCGTCTTCGGCGCCTTGGCCCTTGCCCCGGTGCCGGTAGATGTTCTCCACGATCACGATGGCGTTGTCCACGAGCATGCCCAGGGCAAGGATGAGGCTGAACAAGACCACCATGTTCAAGGTGATGCCCATGAAGGAGAGCACGATGAAGGTGATCAGCATGGAGAACGGGATGGAGATGCCCACGAACAGGGCGTTGCGCACCCCGAAGAAGGCCAGCAGGATCACCACCACCAGAATCAGGCCGCTGAGGATGTTGTTCTCCAGCTCCCGCACCATGTTCTCGATGGCGACGGACTGGTCCGCCACGATCCCGATCTCCACTCCCGCGGGCAGCCCGGGCCGTTCCCGGTCCAGCAGCTGCCGCACGTCGGCGGCGATGCGGATGATGTTCTCCCCGCTGCGCTTCTTGACGATGAGGGTGACCGCATCCCGACCGTTGGCCCGGCTGATGGTCTCGCGGTCCTTCATCCCGAACGACACGGTGGCCACATCGCGCAGATGCACGGGCGGCTGGACACCCGGGTTCACGATGAAATCCAGGAGGTCCGCCGGCCGCGCAACCTCGCCCGGAACCCGGACCTGGTAATCCAGAGAACCCAGGGAAAAACGCCCCCCGGGGATTGTGATGTTCTGCAGTCCGACCGCATCCTTGACGTCGTCGAGGCCCAGACCGAAATAGACGAGCTTCTGGGGATCGACGTCGACACGGACCTCGTTCTCCACCCCGCCGACCAGGTCGATGTCGAGAATACCCGGGATCTGTTCCAGCTTTTCCTGCAGGTCTTCGCCCAGCTTCTTGAGGCGAAAAAGGTCGATGTCGCCAAACAGGTTGACCTGCATGACGGGGAAGGCGTCGGCGGAGCTGATTTCCTGCACCATCAGGTCGTTGCGCGGATCCTCCGGCAGGTCGGGTTTCGCCAGTTCCACCCGGTCACGGACCGTCTGCAGGGCGTCGCTCATCACGACCCGGGATTCGAATTCCAGGTTGATCACCGACATGCCGTAGGACGAGGCGCTGGTCATCTGCTTGAGGTCCTTCATGCCCTTGAGCTGCTTTTCCAGCTTACGGGTCACGAGGTTTTCCATGTCCTCGGGGCTGGTGCCGGCATACGGGGTCATGACCATGACGTAGGGGATCTTCACGTCCGGCGACAATTCCCGGGGCAGCTCCCGGTAGGTTTTCAGCCCCATCACGACGATGATCGTCATGAAGGCGAAAATCATGGGGTAACGCCGGATGGCTCCGCGGGTAAGTTTCATGGCTTCGTCCGCTCCCCTGTCGGGTGGCTCACGCCCCCATCGGGTACGGGATCGCCCGGCAACGAACCGTCGGCCGCAGCGGACCATTCGATGACCTGCACCCTCCCGCCTTCACGCAGGGCCCGCTGCCCCCGCACCACGAGGGTGTCGCCGACGGCCAGGCCGTTGCGGACGGCCACCATGAGGCCCTGCTGCGAACCCAGGACAACGGGAGCGCGGAGGGCTCTGCCGTCGCGCACGACGAAGACCTCGGTTCCGGTCAACGAGGTCAGCACGGCGTCACGGGGGATCACGACCCCCTGCTCGATTCCGCCGCTCAAACGCGCGCGCCCGATCACGCCGCTGCGCAGCCGGCGCTGCGGATCGGGAATCAGGACCTCGGTCTTGAACTTCCCGGTCTGCTGGTCCGCCTCGGGGCTGACGAAATCGATCACCCCGGGAGCTGTCAAACCCGACTCGCCGAGCACCACCAAACAGGCACGCCCCACCTCGGCCTGGGCGACCTGCAGATCGGTGAGGTATCCGGTGAGCTTCAGGGTGTCCCGCGCGATGACTCGCGCCACTTTCTGGCCGGGCAGGACGTACTGCCCCAGTTCGATGTACCGGTCCACCAGCAGGCCGGCGAAGGGTGCGCTGATGGCGGCCCGGGCGTGAAGGTGGGTGGCCGTCTTCAGACGGGACCGGGCCTGGGCGAGATCGCGCTCGGCCTGCAACAATTCGAAACGGCTGATCTTGCCCGCGTCAAAGAGCTGAACCAGTTTTTCGTGGTCGAATTCCCGGACCTTCAAATCGGCTTTGGCGGCCTCCATCTCCGCCGCCAAGGCCACGCGGTCCTGGACCACGACGGCCTCACCGGCCGCGACGGCGGCGCCCTTGGCCACCGGCAGGGCGACCACGGTCCCGGCGCCCTCGGCCGCCAGATCGGTTCCCCGCAATGGGGTCACGGGGCCGGCGATCTCCATCAACTGTTCGATCTGTCCGCCGCCCCTCAGGACCAGGGCGCGCACGTTGCGCGCCTTCTCCACGGGAGCAACTCCGTCACCCTCCTGCTGGGCACAGCCGACGGCCAGCAGCAGGAAACCCATAAGGATCATCCGCAACCTGGTCATTGTTCACTCATCTTTGTTTCGGGGTTGGTCCCGGCGTTCACCAGTCCGGGAATGGAATTCAACGGCTGCAGGGGGCTGAAACCCAGCGCCCGCTTGAAGGCCGCAGTCCGGCTGAGGACATCGTAGCGGGCGTCGATGAGGGCAGCGCGGGCCTGGGCCAGATTGGTCTGGGCCACCAGGACATCCAGATAGCCGGCCTTGCCCAATTTCAACCGCAACATGCTTTCGTCCAGCACGTCGCGGCTGCGGGCCAGGTTCAAGCGCGTCGCCTCGAGCACTTCGCGCGACGATTGCAGATCCCCCAGGATCTCCAGCACTTCCAGTTCGGCCTCGCTGCGCTGGGCGTCCAATTCGGCTTCCGTGCGCCGGATGCGCACCTTGGTCTCGTTGACCAGGCCCCGCGTGAGCAACCCGTCGAACACCGGGATGTTCAGGGTGACGGCTGCCCGCCAGGTGTCGTGGCCGTGGTCGAACAGGGTGTCGGTGGTTCTTCCCACGTACCCGTAGGTCCCATAGACCGAGAGGTAGGGCCGGTGATCGGCTTGTTGGGCCTGACGATTCCGGCGCAGGATCTCCACGAAACGGGCGCCAGCCACCAGGTTGGGTCGCTGCGGGGCCAGGCCGAGAGCGGCGGTCTCATCAACCGGATCCCATTCCACCTCGACCCGGTTCACGATGGCCAGAGGAGAGTCCGGACGGCGTCCCATGAGCACGTTGAGGCGGCTGCCCGCGTTGCGCAGCCCCGACTTCGCCACCGTCAAGCGGGGAATGGTGTTGGCCAGGCTGACGGCCGCCTGGAGGGTGTCCAGCGACGTGGCCAGCCCCAGGTCGTGACGCATGCGCACGGTGGAAAGCAATTCCTCCTGGTCTGCGATCTGGGCCCGCAGAGCCGCGACACGTTCGGAAGCCTGGACGATGGTGAAATAGGCGGTGACGGCCTGCTCGGCGGTCTGATTTACCGCGTGCGAGAGGCCGGCCTCCTGGCGCTCGATGCCCAAGCGCGCCGCACCCACCGCCCCGAGCACCTTGGTCGGCTTGATGGTCCAGTTCAGATTCAGGTTCGTGTGCCAGAATGTCTGCGCAGGGATGGCATCGGGAGCGGGAATCAGCGACCCGAAACCGCCGAGGAAATCGTTGAACCAGGGGTCGGCGCCGGGGATGGACGTGAAGGTATCCCCGCCCCCGAAGGTGGAATCGAGGGCGAAACTCGGGTCACGGCCCCGGCTCCAGTCACCGGTGATGTCCAGGGTCGGCAAACCGGTGGAAAGGGCCTGATCCATCTGCCCTTCCAGTTCCTTCCGCTTCAGGCGCTCGGCGTTGAGGCCGGGGTTGGCGCGAATGACTTCGGCAGCGGCGGCCTGCAGATCCAGGGGTGAACCGGGACCCGGACGGGCGACGATCACGGCGCTGTCGGCCACCGCGTCCCTCTGTCCCGCGGCGGGGACGGCCATGGCCAGCAAACATGCCAGGGCCACCACCCCACGACAGGAGCCGCAAGGATGTAAGGGCCTGCGATTATATAAGTGTCGCAAGTAATCATTGCGGACGCGGCTTAATGGTGTAGTTCCAGTCGCCATGAAAATCGTCGCGTAACAGATTGATTGTCTCCCACTCCTTATCCGAAATCT
>Ga0210044_10002179_pt1 | contig 29403 bp, 29 predicted proteins | sample CryGey13umfilter_2_FD_183959 | JGI IMG/M metagenome (GOLD analysis project Ga0210044, IMG submission 183959) | Groundwater microbial communities from aquifer in Utah, USA - Crystal Geyser 4/9/14 3 um filter (SPAdes) (version 2) | ecosystem: Environmental > Aquatic > Deep subsurface >... | reverse complement strand
TTTTTGACTTTCCGGCAGACCTTAAAAAGACAACCACAGTTCCGGCACCGGCGCACAGGTTCTTTCATATGCACCTCCTGACCGCCGGAGATACATTATTTTATGGCACTGGTGGAATAGTTATCTGACAGAAATCCAGAGAATAGTGGGATTGGATGAGACTTTAATCGATGGGATGAAAAGTGTATTAATTTACCTGAGCATCAGTGTGTCAATTCTGCTGAGCGCTATAGGCGGGAACCCTTCGGACGACAACGGCATCGTAATCTTCGCAGAAGACAGACTTGCGTTGAGAGAAATCGTAGCCGAAATCCCATCCTCTGACTATGCGACTTTGTTTACAGAAGATTTTAATCAATTCCAGAATATTGACGAGTTGAAGAAGTTCTTTCGCAGCCATGGTTCAAGGCGGGCGAAGGATTTGACAGAACAAATATAATCAAACCGCTGACTTACGTCGCGGCTTAGTTCTACGTTGGCTGGTATAAAGAATGTTTTGCGCTTGACAAGGCCCCTGTGTGGTTTCATATTGGTTTCAATATGGAATGATTTGGAGGTGTTAATATGGCAACTGTTACGGTAAAGAATATTCCTAATGAGCTTTACGAGCGGCTTAAGTCAGTCGCAGAAATAAATCGGCGTTCCGTCAATAGCGAGATTATCATGTGCATTGAAAATACTGTTATAAGCCGCCGAATCAATCTTGGCGAGGTACTTGAGAATGCTCGCCAGTTTCGCCGGTTAACAGCCGGACATCAGATCAGTGATGAGGAATTTAACCAGGCAAAATCAGAAGGCCGGCTATGATTGTGGTGGATACAAATGTTATTGGATCTCTCTTCCTGTCAAGTGAGCATTCGGTTTTAGCGGAACGATCCCTACAAAAGGACAATGAATGGACGGCACCGATTTTATGGCGTAGCGAATTCCGCAATGTCCTTGCTCTTTATATGCGAAAAAATATCATAAAGTTAGAGCAAGCTCAGCAAATAATGAATAGTGCCCTGAACTTACTGAAGGGACGAGAATATGATGTTCCATTATATGAAGTTTTAAAGCTTGCTTCAACGAGCAATTGCTCTGCATATGATTGTGAATTTATAGCTACGGCAAATGACCTGAAAGTCGCTTTAGTGACTGTTGATAAGCAACTGTTGCGAGAGTTTTCTTCGGTGGCGATCTCATTAAATTCGTTCGGCAAATAGTTATGGCATGATGCAGCCAACCATGCCAATACAGCGGATCGCAAAAAGCGCGCGCCCGCTGATTGGCCGCGATTAGCCCCACAGAAGAAATATGGACTACTCAAACGCGTCCATCTATAATTCAAGAAGACACTTGATATGCCAACAGTCAGTAAAATTCCAAGACCATACCGATTCTTCTTTTACAGTTTCGACTGCAAAGAGCGAATGCATGTCCATGTCCAGAGGGAAAGGATGGTCTGCAAATTCTGGATTCAACCCGTGGCGTTAGCAAAGACTTAGGGTTTTGAGCAGTAGGGCGCCGTTTTTTTTCTATTTCTTTGCAGCCGGATGCTTTTCCACAAAGAATGCCAAAGAGAGCTCTATGGCGGCCCTGACATCATCGGGAGTTATCGATAAGCCCGAATCAAGCCCCAGCCGGTTATGCGTGCGTTATGCCCCGATCAAACGAGATTGACACATGTATATTATACCGATATACTTGAATTATGATATCTGACATTCTCGCAAAGTGCACTGGCTTTGAGTGGGACAAACACAATTCTGAGAAGGTCAAGACGAAGCATGACGTAACACCGGTCGAGTGTGAACAGGTTTTCTTTAATCTACCGTTCATTGTTGGTGACGATGAGAAACACTCGGAGACAGAAAATCGTTTCTATGTACTCGGGCAGACTGACTCTCGAAGGCTCTTGTTCCTTGTCTTTACGGTTCGTAGAGACAAATTGAGGGTTATATCTGCAAGAGACATGAACAAGAAAGAAAGGAGGGCGTACCAAACCCATGAAGAAGATTCGCCAGTTCAAGAGTGAAGATGAAGAGAGGGATTTCTGGAAGACTCATGATTCTACGGAATACGTAGACTGGAAGAAAGCAGAAAGGATCACGTTGACAAATCTCAAGCCCTCCGTAAAGACGATTTCGCTGCGTCTGCCAGAGGCCATGCTTGAGGAGCTTAAGCTGCTGGCTAATAAGCGCGACGTGCCTTATCAGTCTTTGGTCAAGGTTTTCTTATCCGACAGGATCGAGCAGGAACTTACGGCAAAAGGGCATAAAAAGTCGTTGCACCTGATCGCCAAAAAAGCTGGCTCCCGGTGAACTCGCCGTTAACTCTCGATAAGCAGATGAGAGAAATTATAAAAACCAAAGCTACCACTAAAGATATTCTTCAGGCTATAAAGGATTCGAGAGAACGAATTGCCAAACCAATCAATCCACCGGAAGCTCGTTCCTCGCGCCGGTGATTTTTCGTTAGGGATACCTCTTGATGAAAATGGAAGAAACATTCGCGGGTGCTATTGGCGTTCTGATGGTCATGTTCCTCTCCGGCTGCGCGTCACTACCCAATTCGGCGGTGGAGAAGATGGGCAATCGTAATGTCGAGTTTGCAATTACTAGGCATGACAAGCCGCCTGTCGTCTTCGAGAACGGGCTCGGCGGAAGAATGGATTGGTGGAAGAAGGTATTGCCCGAAATATCGAATGACACCACGACATTTGCCTACAACCGTCCCGGCTACGGCAACAGTGAGCCGGTAGCAACGCCCCGCGATGGCTTGCACATCGTGGATGAGTTGAGAGGGCTGCTGCGCTATAACGGTGTGAATCCCCCGTACATTCTGGTAGGCCACTCGCTAGGTGGCTTGTACATGCAGCTTTATGCCCGTCGTTACCCGGAAGAGGTGAACTCGCTCATTCTGGTGGACTCGACCCATCCCCGGCAGCTCGATGGCGAGGGCGCACTGGAGAGGCAGTCATTCCTGGTGCGGGGGCTGCTCGGAGCGCTGGTTACGGGCACCGCGAAAGATGAGCTGGATTTGCTGCCTCAAACCGGCAAGCAGGTTCTCGACCTGCCGACCTTGTCGGGCAAACCCGTTTTCGTGCTCAGTGCTTCTAAGCCTTTGGAAGAGAAATCTGCCGTGGCAGATGATGCCAATGCAAAACGTAAAGATATTGCCAGCCTTTATCCCGGCTCCAAACAGGTTTGGGTGGATAGCGGCCATACCATTCCACTTGAAAAGCCAGAGGCGATTGTCGCTGCAATCCGCGAGGCTTTGCGCTTGAGTCGCCAGAATCAAGCGCAGCTTGAATCAGCGCCAATGATCCCTATCGAATAAGGATAGATCGTGAAAGCACCGCGATCCACGATCTTATCCTGTGGTTGGACAAGCCCGGCAGCGGCTGATCGCATGGATGGCGCTAAGATGACCGGGTAAAAGCCGGGAGCCGTATTTGGCCTCATCGCTGTATTGATTGAGGATAGAGGCAAGTTGCATGATCATATCCTCCTTAAATCGACATGGAGGGTATTGATCAGAGCGTTAATGGCATCAAATGCATGTTGCTCGGCGGTGCCGGTTAAATGAGCGGAGCGCAATGTGGTGACGGAGCTGCTATGGCCTAGGATCGCCTGGATATGACGAAGGCTTAAGCCCTTTTCCAGCAGATGGTTTGCAAAGGCGTGCCTCAGGGAGTGGATGGAGACTTTTTTTTAATGCCGCACTGCTTGACCACGGCTTTCATCGCGGCTTGAGTGCCGCCGCGATCCATATGGGTAGTGGCATTGCGGACACGCTCAGGGGAACCGGTGGCATTGGGGAATAAGCAGCAGGGGTTGCGATGCTTGCACCACAAGGCGCGCAGTGCCTGATAGGTCATTGACTTCACCGCTTGATTTATTTATTCTGATATTATGTAAAGAACTGCGGAAGGTATTTTTCTTGAGGTTTTTTCATGATCTTTTCTGACTATGAGCAGAAAACAATCCGCCTTTCTGATGAGCGGTGGAAACACATTAATGACAGGCATCCTGAAACCCGCGGCCAAGAAGAATTGATAAGGAAGACCTTGTCATCGCCAGATTTTGTCCAAGAAGGTGGGAAGGGCGCGTTGCTCGCAATTAAAAAGTTCAAGAAAACGCCGATCTCAGATAACAAATATTGCACTGTTGTATATAAGCCGTCGGACGCAGAAGGATTTATGATCACGTCGTATTTTACTAGATGACCTTCGTTCAGGAGGAATCTGATATGGAAAAAATAAAATTTCCTCAGGGAAAGAATGTAAATACTTCCTATGATAAAGAAACGGATGTCCTTTACGTGTCTTTTGGAGAACCCAGTGCGAGTGAAACACTCGACTCTGGAGATCAATTGCTGATACGCTTCGATCCCGAAAGCGGTGAGATCACCGGGTTCACAATTTTGAATTTTTCGGAGTTTGGCCAGGAGATCGAGGAATTAATCGCGGCACGGGCTGCTGCCTAGATGAATCCCCCTCCCTATCAGTTTAAGATCGTATATCATCTCTATTTGTTCAAAATCCAATACGAATATTCCTAGATGCGGCTCGACTCCAACCACGCTTCGCACGGCGAGTCAGCCAGGCGTTCGCAGTCAGGCGCTTACCAAAGCAGCGTCCACTAACAGACCCTGGCGAGATGTTGTTAGAAGAGTTTTTCAAGCCCTTGGGTATATCTCAGAGCGAACTCGCGATTCGCCTCGGGGTGTCATATCCGCGGCTCAACGACATCGTACGGAGGGGTCGATCAGTGACACCCGATACAGCCCTGCGTCTGGCCATACCGCCAAAATGCCGGAACCCCTCATTGAAGTTACACGTAAAAAGGACGATATGGGAGGATATGGGAAACACACCTAAAAGGATGAAAAATCCTAAGGCTTGTTGATCGGGGAACTTTTTATCGCTGCCATCTCCTTTTGGACCGCATGCATGTTTTCTGTAATCTTTTTCACGGAAGGAGAATCTGGATACTGCTCAATTAGGCCTTTTAATGTCCCGTAGGAGGAGCGCAGCAGCTTTTCCCTAGTAGCGGCATCTCCGGTCTCCTTTGCCTGAAGAAAGAGCCTAGCGGCTCTGTTTCTTTCCCTGGATATTATCTGTTCAATAGCCTCTGCCTTAACGGCCCGCAGCTCTAAATCCGGCTGCGCACCTCCGGAATCAAGGGGTTTGATCCTGGCAAGCGCCTCATCAGGCATCTCCCGAGAAATAAGATCTCTCGCCTCCGCAATGATCTCACCTCTTTTAGAGATGAGAGCTATCCTTTCCTCCAGGAATCCCTCGCGTTGCTCTTCTACTTTTTCAAGTGCCTTGTCTATCTGATAAAGTAACGCATCATCCTTTAACTCATCACGACCTGCAATAAGAAGCTCCCTTGCGCGATCAAATTCTCCCTGCCCGGAAAGGGATTCAGCCTGAGCAAGTATCTTGCGGAGCCTTCTCTGCTCAATCGGCTCCCCACTCATATCCTGCTCAGGGTTGAGTGCGGCCTTCCATTCTTTAATCCTATCCGGCATGTCACAAAATTCATCTGCTTCCTTTATTGCCTTGGCTGCCGCGTCTCCTAGCGCTATAGCCTCCTGCATCCTTCCTTCTCTTGCAAGAGATAATGCCAGGGCTGCCGTCAAATCTATGGTAAAGGCATCAGGTCCGTATTCGGTCTGGAGGGAGTCGCAGCCGGCAATCACCGCCTTAGTGTCGCCCTTCCTGTAAAGGCGCATGATGTCTTTTGTTTCTTTGCTTAGTTTTTCGATAACCTTCCTTTGACCATCCCGTGATGAAGCCCTTGAGGAGATAAAGGAATCATTCGCCTTCTCAAGGCCGGACAAAAAATCCCTTAAGGCGTGAGCAGGTGGCTGACCAGTGTCCGTGGTACCCAGGGCCTCTCTCATGACTTCATAATTATTTTTAAGTGTTGAAATTATCATTCTGGTTTCATTGACTATATTATCATCTTTAAGAAATGCATTGAGGACATTTATCTTCTTTGTCAGTGTATCTTTTGAGACTATCTGCTCTCCCGAAACCGTTGAAGGTAATACAGGAGGGAGGTCTTGAGACTTTTGGATATTTGATGAAGGGGCGCATCCGAGAAACCCGGTAAGTAACGCTATCAATACAAGGGGCGTTTTCATTGAGCTAATTCCTCTAATGGTTCAAAGAGCCTTTCGGTATTCCAATAGATTTTTACCGTATCCGGCTTCGGTGCATCGGATTCCTCAAGCTTTAGCGGCAATCCCGAAACCCTTTTTACAAATACCTCCTTCAGTTGGTTGGCGCATTCCCCCAAAAGCTCCGGAGTTCCGAAAGCGAGGTCGGCAGGCTGAAGCGACTTTCTGTACCATGAGGCATTTGCGATCCCATTGGCGGTTTCAGCCCAAAGGGGGAGGGCGCCCGTTGAACCGTAGATGGAGGTGTGTCTGGAGTGCATGGGCCGATTGTCGTCATAGCCTACATAAGCCGCTATTACATATCCATCGTCAAGACTCAGGTCTCTTTTTTCATTCGAAGGGCCCGGGATGAAACCTACAAAGCTTGAGTTTGTGAAACGATTGGCAGTGCCTGTCTTTCCATAGGTGGGGAGTATCACTGGGGCATCTGACGCTCCGTCAATGCGCGCTGCAACTTCGGTCCCGGCCTTCCTGCCCGTTCCCTGCGTCATTACGTTTCTTAATACCTCGCTTGTAAGACATGAGTTCATTTGTGAGATCACCCTTACTTTCTCCGAATTATACTCCCAGATGATATCACCGTTTCGGTCCTCTATTTTCGTAATGATAGGTAAAGATATCGTCTCATCTCCATTTCTGATCACCGATTTCTTTCCTGTCATGATCGTACTGTAGGAAAGGCATGTTTCCAGAAGGGTTATGGCGTTAGGACCCAGGGGGAATGAAAGAACAGGATCAAGAGGCGTTGATATACCCATGGCCCTTGCCAGATAGGTCACATAAGAGAGATTTACAAGGGTTCTGAAGTCTCTGAGCCTTGAAAAAAACCTGAAATCATGGGGCTCCGAGGCATCATCGGAATCCCGCGTAAGGGCTTCATCTAGCGAATCAATTAACCACGATGGCAGGGCTCCTTCAATGATAATATCCTTCATAACGATTTTCTCTGCATTTTCCTTCCACCAATCAGGGCTTACGGGAACAAGCGCTCTCATGCTATCCTTGTTGAGGTATTCTCCCTCGCTGTAACATAGCGCAAATGGCTGTTCAAGTTCCCGCAGAAAGAATTTCAGGCTTTGAGCAAGTTCTTCAGGCTCGGATAAATCTTTTAAGGCATTCGCCCTTGCGAATTTCTCTTTCATGGCCCTGTTTAAGAATCTCAGAGCAGAAAAACCGGGTCTGGCAGAGACGCCCGCTGAATCGTCAGGCGGCTTCAACTCTTCAGGCGTGAGTTCCCTAAGTCTCGCAACCGCCTTGGAGTCTCCGGAAAACATGAGGTCCGACATGAGTTCCTGTTTAATCCTCTCAAAGCTTGATTCCTTTGCCTTCACGGCATTAATGACTATTCCGTATCTATCCCTCATCCTTACCCTATATTGCTCAGCGGTTTCATCCTCTCTCCGGGTCAATCCCACAATCCTTGCAACCTTATAAAATTCAGACGGGCTGAGATGGTCTGTCAGGTGGTAGAGAAGCCAAACTGTAGCGAGGTTCTCTGATTTAACCCCAGCCCAGGCCATGGAAACAGGACTGCTTTGCACATCATGGTCGGGTTTCGGCACATAGGTAGTTGACTGAAAACGGTAGGCCTGAGAAGTGTTGGGTAGCTCGTCCAGGATGTTCCACTTCAACTGTAAGGCCGCAACATAGAGTATCGGCTTAAATATGGAACCCACCTGCCTCCTGGCCTGAACCGCCCTGTTGAAGTGCCTGTTTTGGAAGCCTCCGACCATCGCCTTTATCATCCCTTTCTGCATTGCCAGAATCGCACCCTCCAGATCAGGCACTGCCGCCAGGCTGTATACGACTTGACCTGTTTCTGCCAGCTCCTTTCTCAAAACGACCTTATCTCCCGCTCTGAACTGATCGAGAAATGCCTTGATTCGCTTGGTATCCAACGCCACTCCAGGCCCGTATTTCCAGTCAGCCCATGCGCGCGCCGCTTTCTCTAAGGATTGCCCCGAAAGATCAAATTGTTCTTTATCCACATATACCTTCAGGAAGCCTTCTTTCTCCTCCTTTTCAACTGCCAATATACCTGCAACTATAAAGCTTTTATCTTCAGTTGTTATCTTATTTATATCAAGTGATATATTAGCTTCACTATCCGTTGATATCCCCTTTATGCCGTTAAGGCTTATTTCCAGGTAGGGAAGATGTCTTCTCAAAGCAGAAAGGGCTGCCTTCTGGATTTCCTTATTTACGGAGGTGTAGATCTTGATCCCTGAGGTGGCTATATTGTCTATGCCTTTTTCAGCCAGAATTGTCTCAAAATAGTTAGATTCTAACTGATCTCTCACAAAGTCCAGTATGACATTAAGGCTGTATGTTATCTTTCCCTCCTTGAAAGGCACTTCATCTGCCTTGGCCCGCCGATACTCCTCTTCTGTTATGAAATTGAATGACGCCATGTTCTTGAGGACATAATCTTTGCGCATCTTGGCAAGCCTTCTTGCCTCGGCTTTCTCCACATCAGATGTCTTTATAAACGGGTTATATCTGTTAGGTCCCTTCAGGCTCCCTGCGATGAAGCAGGCTTCGACCAGGTTAAGGTCCTTTGGTTCTTTATCGAAGAAGTAATTGGTCGCTACGCCGAGTCCTTTGCCAAGTCCAGTTACAAAAAACTGATTGGCATATATCTCAAGAATCTCTTCCTTGCTGTAGGCCTTCTCGAGAAGCCATGCCTGTATCAATTCCCTGAATTTCGATCGAAAGGACCTTGCGTCTCTATTAAAGATATTCTTTGCAGTCTGCTGGGTAATTGTGCTTCCTCCCTGAACCACCCTGCCTGCCGCAAGGTTAACCCAGGCCGCCCTTATGAGGCCCTTGAGGTCAATACCGTGATGGCTGAAAAAGTCCTTGTCTTCGGCCGCAAGGAGCGCCTTTATGAAAAGCCTTGGAATATCATTGTATTTGATGGCCCTCCTGTGGATGTTCTGGAAGAAGACCCCTATGGGAGTAAACCCGTCATCGTAGAATACAGGACTTTCAGAGGCTGTTACCTTTTCTATGGCGTCGCGGCTGAGCATCTCCATGCTTTCCCCGGCTATCCTGTAGATTTTTAAGGAAAGGATGGCGCCCGAGCCTGCGACGCATAATAACACTACTATTAGAAACCACTTAAAAATATACCTTAACACGGTCACAATCCGCAATTTCCCCTGATAGGAGTTTTTCACGAGTGATCTCTCTGATATCCATGCCGCATGCCGCGAGCGCCTTTCTCCCGTATTTCGTGTTTGCCTCGATTAATTGCCACCGGCCGGCGCAGTTTATAAGATCAAGCCCCACATCGTCAAATCCACACCTCAAAGCTGCGTCTTTGGCCAGGGCTATTGCCTCGGCAGGGATACATTCCAAGTCTATCCCGGCTCCCTGCGCGAGATTAGCCCTGAAGTTTCCGGGGGCGACTTTTCGCCAGTAGGCAAGAATGGGGTCGTAATTCACCAGGACTACCCTAAGGTCCCGGTCGTGGGAGAGGTATTCCTGGATGTACGCGATCTTTGACAGGTGACTGTAGCTCTCTAACTCGGTTTTGTTTCTTATCAGAAAGACCCCTCTTCCCCTTCCGGAATTCCTGGGAATCTTAGCAATAAATGGGAAATCAAAATCTTCAAGTATCTCGCTCCAGTGCCGTGGGTAGTATATCCTTGTACGGGGATGAGGGATACCGAGCATCTGGAAAAGATTGGTCTGTTTTATCTTATCGTCCGCATAAAGGTGTGTCTCAAGACTGGGGAATATCTTCTTTCCCATAGTAAAGAGGTACTGGGCGTAGTTTATCGTAGGAAAAAGGATCACACTTGCCTCCAGGATAAGGGTCCTTTCTTCCTTAGAATAGTCCAGAAAAGTAGGCCTCACCCCCAGGGTTATGACCTCGGGAACACTCCTCAGTCTAGCGCCGAGTGCGACATATCTCCGATCATTTTCAACCATACTTTCCCCCATTTCAATTTATATGCAAATGCGCCTTCCCTCTATCCCTCTCTCTACGGGGAAGGGTGGGGTGGGGTGATTTTCATCTTTCGTCGTGCCCCTTTCTGGGTATAACCGCTAGAATGCATCTGGAAATGAGATAGTTTTTGTGTTCAAGGCAGGAGATAGTTTTAACCGCATGAACATATAGAGCTATTTCAAGGATTAAAATTTGAGACTAATGCCTGTATAAAAAGCCATTTCCGGATGGACACTAGCTATGATAACCGATCCATCTTCTAACGTCATCGGCTTTCTTGTCGGCGGCATCCATAACGCGATCCACATCCATGGTAAGGACTACCCTATTTTCCATGACCAGTCGGCCGTTGATCACTGAATGCACCACATCACTTCCCATAGCCGCGTAAACGATATGCGAATATGGGTTATACATGGGGGTGAGATGAGGTTTGTTTATATCTATTACAATGACATCTGCCTTCTTTCCCTTTTCAAGTGAGCCGGTTATGGGCTCCATGCCAAGAGCCTTGGCTCCAAGCCTGGTCGCCATTAGTAAAACCGTCTCCGCCTTCATGACTGTAGGGTCCATTAGGGCAACCTTGTGGAGTTTGGCCGCCGTGTCCATCTCGGCAATAAGATCAAGATTATTGTTGGATGCGCATCCATCTGTTCCAAGGCCTACAGTAAGGCCGGCATCCAGCATACCCGGCACGGGCGCTATACCCGATGCGAGTTTCATGTTGCTTTCAGGGTTATGAACGACCTTTACCCCCGCATCCGCAAGAACCTTGATATCCTTATCATCAATCTGCACGCAATGATCGGCAATGAGACGCGGCCCCAGGAGTCCCAGAGATAGAAGATGTTCGACAGGACCTTTTCCGTAACGATCTCTTACTTCACTTACCTCATCCATGGTTTCGGCCAAATGAAGGATCATAGGCACGTCGTAACGCTCGGCTATCTCGTAAGCGCATTTGAGAAGGGATGGGCTGCATGTAAAAACGGAATGGGGCTCAACCGCTGTTGAGATAAGGGGATCATCCAGCCATTTCTTTATCAAAGCCTCAGTATATTTAAGGCCGTTTTCAATAGAGCCGTAATTGGGTGACGGGAAATCGTAGAGAACCTCGCCTACAATGCATCGCATGCCTGCAGCCTTGGCGGCCTGCGCCACCTCGTCCTCGAAAAGATACATGTCGCAAAAAGTTGTAGTGCCGGAAAGTATCATCTCAGCGCAGGCAAGATCCGAGCCCACGCGGACAAATTCGCTGTCAATCTTCTTTTCCACCGGGAAGATGTATTTAGTGAGCCAATCAAGCAGAGGCAGATCATCGGCGATTCCACGAAAAAGGCTCATGGCTGCGTGTGTATGACCATTTATGAGGCCCGGAAGGATGATACCACCTTCAGCATCGATGGTTTTTAAGGCCGGCATAGCCTCTCCTGAGTAGGGTCCAAGGGCCTCTATTTCATCTCCTCTTATTCCCACGTAACCGGGAGTTAAGATACTCTTGTCGGCATCCATTGTAAGGACCACTCCGTTAACAATCAGCAGATCTAAGGGCTTGTCGGCAACATCAGTCATCATTATGCAGATTCTCCTGTAACTGCTCAGGTTGTCAGGCCTCAATGTCCTAAAACCGTTCAATCTTCATAGCTCTCTAACCTTGGACCGTGAACCTGATAATTACCTTGTGTCCATCCGGAAATGAGATAGTTTCGTCGATTTCAAGGCGGGCGATAATTTTAACCACAAGAATACATAAACGTATTTCGAGGATTAAAATTTGAGCCCAACGCCTAAATCGGGGAAAATAGCCATTTACGGATGAACACTACCTTCCTACAATCTATTTCATTGCCAGTCAACAGCATAACAGGCCGTTGAAAAAAGGTCATGATGCTGAGTTTTATCCATCCCTCATCTCTGAGGCGTAATTCTATCCACTCCTTATTCATATGGAATTATCTCTATTTGCCCACCCCGCCCTCCGGTTGATTCCTTTTGAGCACAGACATTGCACCCGAACGTTCTTCCTCAACCTATGAACAGAGTTTTTTCAACGCCTTGATCAGGAGTTAACCTGGAAGAAGTAAAAAAAAAGAGCGCGTTACCCCATGAGCCTTTAGCCGCTAGGGGTAATGTATAAGATGCTGCGGTTGGGGGCAGACTTGCCTTTATTCACAGTTTTTGTAGTATCGTATGGACTCAAGGGTATGTGTGGCTTCAGCCGCATGGGAACCGTGCGCCCCGCGCCTGAAGGCGCATCTACAGAAGCTGATTCTTGGTCTGCGCAAAGCCATCCCCCAATTATTGAGCTGGTACGTAGTATTGCAACCTTGTGGGTAATGGAGAGAAGTTAAGTAATGAAAAAAAGATTCAATAGCGTGAACGATTCGACTATGAAGGCGCTTCTATGGAAAGGCGGACTTGGTTTCAAGTCCGCCTTTCCGGTTCCTGAGCCTTCACCCGGCTGGGCACTGATAAAGGTTTCGAGGGCCGGCATCTGTGGAACTGACCTTGAGATAATGAAAGGCTACAAGAGCTTTAAGGGTGTGCCCGGTCACGAGTTTACAGGCAAGGTAGTTTCGGCTCCTGAGCATGAAGAATGGATTGGCAGGCGAGTTGCCGGTGAGATTAATATCGGATGCGGAAGGTGCGCCTGGTGTCTTGGAGGCAAAGAAAACCATTGTCCTGATAGGAGGGTCATTGGGATTGCCGGTCTTGACGGGTGCATGGCTGAATATTGCACTCTACCCGTTGGAAATCTGATTGAGATCCCGGATGATATAAGCGATGATGCTGCGGTCTTTCTGGAGCCCCTGGCGGCTGCCTGCCGAATATTGGATCAGATTCCTCTTGAAGGAAGAGAGAAAATTATTGTGCTAGGTGATGGCTGCCTGGGAATACTTTCATCATGGGTTCTTTCCACGGTAGTAAAAGATGTCCATCTTCTGGGAAGGCACGGTTGGAAACTTGAAAAGGCGAGGTGGAGGGGTATGAAGACCTCCCTGGCATCGCAATGGTCAGGAGAACCTGTTGACATTGTTGTTGAGGCGACAGGCTCTCCCGATGGGATAGCGGATGCCTTAAGGCTTTGCAGGCCACTTGGAACCGTGATGCTAAAGACAACTGTTTCCTCACAGATAGGCCCATCGCTCACTCAGGCGGTCGTTAAGGAGATCACTATAGTAGGATCAAGATGTGGTAAAATGGGTAAAGCTATCAATTTAATAAACACATTTCCTGATATACCGATTGAATTATTGGTGACGGCCGTATATAGGCTGGAACAGGCCTCCGAGGCATTTTCACTTGCATCAGGAGGCCCTTCCCTCAAGGTTCTCTTTAAGATTCCTTAGGCATGAAAACCCACAAGAAGCATTATCTCAGTGACGCAGGACTTCCGCCAGCGTCAGGATGCGGCTGTTTCTCTTGAATCTTCAAAATCATAAAGTCTGTCAATCGCAAATTCTATGGCCTTGTTGCATTTCTGCCTCCATATTCCAGACTGTCTGAATTTTTCATATTCCACTGGATCTGATGTGTCGAATCTTATCATCTCCCGGCAGATGATGGTGCCGAATTTCTCTTCAAAACCCTTTACCAAGTCGGCTGCCTGCTGTCTTATTAGAGTTCGAGCCTCTTTCGCCCTTTGTTTGTCATCAAGGCTGCAGCGATGCCTCAAGCCCAGAAAGACAGATGATGATGATAAGACGCCGCATGGGGCCTGCTGCTGGCCGGCAATTCCACCCATAAAGGCTATTGATGACCAAAGAAGTTCTTCACTTCCCAAGCCGGTTGCCTCCCACATAACTTGCAGGACAGCCGGACCTCAGTGATATCCCATGGGCATCAATTCCAGCGCCCTTTGCTTTGCCTCTTTTCTCGTCAGTCTAACCGTCATTTTGTTTCTCCTCCTAAGTCTTGGGTTTATAATAAAATTGATGATCATAGCAGCGCAGGCCAGTATCTTGACACCTGAATTCCGGTTTACTGCGCCTGAATGACATGAGGCATTTCATCGCTCGTTGTGCCCCTTTCAGGGGATGAGTTTTTTATATGAAAATACCCATTCCTCTTTACTGTCGAAACGTCGGGATGGGGCGGCATTATTCCATCCCCCTCGACGGGGGAGGGAGGGGTGGGGGTGATTTTCATCTTTCTTTTAGCCCCGCCCGGGCATGAGGGTTAAAAGGGCGCTCTTTAATTTCCTTATCTAGTGTCCATCCGGAAATGGCTATTTTCACCGATTTCGGCGTTGTGCTCAAATTTTAATCCTCGAAATACGTCAATGTATTCCTGTGGCTAAAATTATCGCCAGCCTTGAACTCGACAAAACTATCTCATTTCCGGATGGGCACTATCTATATTGCTGCAACCTCCAAGGCTATCTCCTTCCAGAGGAAGGCCAGGCGTGGAGCAGCCAGATTTGCCGCGTCTATAACCATCTCGATGCTTGTCTCCTGCATGCAGTCCGGCAGATTTACGTTGGTAACGGCTATAATGGCAAGAACCTTCATTCCACAGTGAACTGCCACGGTTGTTTCAAGAACAGTTGACATGCCTATTACATCGGCTCCTGCCCTTCGATAAAAGCGGGTCTCGGCAGGGGTTTCGAGATTAGGCCCGATGACGCCGATGTAAACGCCCCTTTTGAGACCGACACCCTGTTTGACGGCAATCCTTTCCGCTGTCCTCAAAAGCTCCCGGTCATAGACCCTCGTCATATCCGGAAAGCGTGGGCCGAAGGCATCGAGATTGGGGCCCCTGAGTGCGCTTAGACCCGTCATATTGATCTGATCGGTTATGACCACAAGATCTCCTCTTTCCAATTGAGGATTAAGACCTCCTGCCGCGCTTGAGATAAAAAGATACTTGACCCCCAGAAGGGACATGAGTCTTACCGGGAAGGTTACTTCCTCAGGTGAATATCCCTCATAGGCATGAAGCCTTCCCTCCATGGCCATCAATGTCTTTCCCTGGATTTCGCCAATAAGAAGATTGCCCTTGTGACTTTCAGTAGTGGGGATAGGAAAATGCGGTATGTGGGCGTAAGGGATCCTCTGCTCAAGATTCATTAGTTCAGTTATCTCTCCAAGTCCGGTTCCTGTGATCATCCCGATGAGCGGAGAGGCCCCTTTGGTCTTTTCTTTGAGATAACCGGTTGCCTCCTGCAGGCGTTTAAGCATTGTAACATCTCCTTTCTTAAGAGCAATCCTTAAGCCAGACGTGCGTAAAAGTCAACGATGCTTTAGGTATTTTGACTTGACCTTGCCCTCGGCTCTGGGATACAAATGCGGCAAAATAAAAGAGGGAACTGATAAAGGATGGTATTAGAGATGGAGCAATTCCAAGGCGAACTCATTGACAGGGTCTTTGACAGGGGCATCTGCGTCAAGTGTGGGGCGTGCGTTGGTCTTTGCCCTTATTTCAGATATTTTGATGGTATTGTTGCGGTTATGGACCGTTGCGTGGCAGGAACTGGAAGATGCGTTCAGGTCTGCCCCAGGGCCGGATATAAGTCCACCGCCCCCCAGGAAAATGCCACGGATGGCAATGGGATAGGAATTTATCGAAGTGTCTTTAAGGCAAGGGCATCGGTTGACACACTTCATGAGGGGGTTCAGTATGGCGGAGTAGTAACCGCTCTTCTGGCCTATGGTATAGAAAACAGCTTTTTTGGAGGTGCCATAGTCACTGACAGGGAAGGGGCGCTTGCGCCCTCGGGGATGCTCGCAGAAAGTGTAACTGACATAGCGCGCTGCGCAGGATCACGGTATTCGGCCGCAGGGTCTCTTGCTGTCTTCAATAAGGCGATTAAGGATGGGAAAGGCAATCTCGCCGTAGTAGGTCTGCCTTGTCAGATGGAGGCCCTTGAGAGGATGAAGCACTCCATCCCTGACGGGGCCCAAAGGGAGTCGGCGGTATCCTTAAGAATAGGCATTTTCTGCACCTGGGCTCTTGACTACAGGATGCTGAAGGATTTTCTGCGTGCAAATGGCGTGACCGGGGCAGTAAAAAAATATGATATACCGCCTCCGCCTTCCGAGAAGTTTGTTGTTTTTACAGAGCAAGGCCGAAGGGAATTCCCGTTAATGGAGATAAGGGGCCTTGTGCAGAAGGGCTGCTCTCTTTGCAGGGACATGACGGCAGAACACGCCGATATCTCCATTGGAACGGTTGAAGGTGAAGAGCAATGGAATACAGTCGTCCTCAGGACCGAAAAGGGAGAGGCTTTTTTTGAAGAGGCACTGAATAAGAATATCGTAGAAAAAGCCCAACTTCCTGATCAAAATCTGAATCATCTTTCAACCGCCTCCCGTAACAAGAGAAAAAGAGGCAAGAACGCAGAACTGGAGCTATCGAGGGAAGGATAATGAATGAGCTGTTTGAAATAAAGGGCGGAGACGAGCGATTGCTTCAGGGAAACGAGGCCATAGCCAGGGGTGCCCTGGAGGCCGGGGTGAGATTCTGCGCAGGTTATCCAGGCAATCCCTCTTCGGAGATTTTAGAAACCCTGGCGGAGGCAGCAAAGGAACTGCCCATCTATGCCGAATGGTCAATAAACGAGAAGGTCGCCCTGGAGGCTGCCGCCGCTGCATCGTTTGCAGGATTGCGGGCCATTGTGAGCATGAAGCAAAACGGTGTTAATGTAGTATCCGACTTTCTTACCAACCTCACGCTCTCCGGCACAGGCGGGGGACTGGTTCTCGTGACCTGTGATGATCCGGGCGGTATTTCGAGCACCAACGAAGAAGATGCCCGCCTTTTCGCAAAATTATCAGATGTTCCCCTTCTGGAGCCGGCAACTCCGCAGGAGGCCCTTGAAATGACGAAATGGGCCTTTGAACTTTCAGAGCGAATCAAAAACATTGTAATCTTGCGGAGTGTATCAAGACTTTCCCATACAAGGGCCAACGTCTTGTTGGGTTCCATACCGCCTTATGAGAACAGGGCCTTCTTTGACACAAAATCGCCCTTTCATACCTTTCCAGTACTTACAAAGCACCTTGGAAGACACAGAAAACTTGATGAGGCAATGGCTCATTACGAGGGCTCTTCCTTCAGCCGCTATGACGGTCCTGAGAGAGCGGAGATGCTTGTCATCTCATCAGGAAGTTCGTGGAACTATGCAGCAGAGGCAGTTGAAATACTTGGACTAACTGAGAGGATAGGGGTCCTGAAACTGGGCATGACATGGCCCCTGCCGGTAAACATACTCAGGAGATATCTTAAATATTCGGAGCGGATATTTTTCGTTGAGGAGCTGGATCCGTTTGTCGAAGAAGGCGTTAAGGCCCTGTGCGCCGAGCTTGCCTCAGAGGTCGGGATAAAGGAGTTTTACGGTAGAAGCTCAGGCCATATTCCTATTTGCGGAGAGCTATCCCCTTCAGTGATCCTGGGGGTGTTGGGGGATATTTTTTCAATCAGTTGGAGGGCGGAGGAATACAGAGCCAGAATGAAATCCCTTCTTCCCCAGCCTTCTCCCCCTAGAGAATTTGGTTTCTGCCCCGGATGTCCACACAGGGGAACATATTATGCCATCAAGGAAGCCCTTGCATGGGATGGCCGAAACGGTTTTGTCTCTGGTGATATAGGCTGTTACAGCATGGGGATATGGCCTACAGGATTCAGCCAGGTCAAATCGGTTCATGCAATGGGCTCCGGCGTGGGGCTTGCCTCGGGCTACGGCAAACTCGGCCAATTCGGTTTCGATCAACCTGTCATCACCGTGTGCGGAGACTCCACCTTCTTTCATGCTGCGATAACGGCCCTCATAAACGCAAGATTCAATAACTCGGATATACTCCTCCTGGTCCTTGACAACAGCGCTACAGCCATGACCGGTTTCCAACCCCATCCGGGCACAGGCTCAACTGCCATGGGAGAGAAGGTGGAGCCTGTTGATATAGAAACTGTTTGCCGGTCGCTGGGCGTGGGTGTGGAGGTAGGGGATCCCTATGATATGGAGCATACTGCTGAGACGATATACAGGCTTATGCAGGAGGCTGGCCAGAGGGTTCTAATACTAAAGAGAAAATGCGCGCTTGTTCAGGGCAGGCAGGGCGGTTTCCCTTACACCATGAGGGTTGATCAGCAAAAATGCCTCGGAGAAGATTGCGGGTGCGGTCGTTACTGCACAAGGATATTCAGATGCCCGGGCCTTATATGGGACAGCTCCGTCAAGAAGGCTAGAATTGATGAAGTGATATGCGTAGGGTGTGGCATCTGCGCGTCGGCCTGTCCGAGCGGGGCCATAATCAGGCAGCAGAAGGCACCTAATTAGAAGAGGACAAAAAGCCGAGGGAGTGAATATGTTGAAAAATGTCATTATTACAGGTGTTGGCGGGCAGGGTAACGTCCTTGCCTCACAGATATTGGGGCGGGCGTCAGTCAGAGCCGGGCTCAAGGTTACTATAGGAGAGACCTTCGGACTGTCTCAGAGAGGAGGCTCGGTCATGAGCCATATCCGCATATCCGACAAGAAGAACTACGGGCCTCTCATCCCTCCCAATATGGCTGACATTATACTGGGACTGGAACCGCTTGAGACCATAAGAATCGCTCCCGAATTCGGGAGCGATCGCTGCGTGTATATAGTCAATTCAAGACCGATCTATCCTCTTAACGCGATAGCCGGTGAGATGGAATACCCGAATACCTCATGGATAAGGGATGTCCTTTCGTCTTCGGGGGGAAGGCTATATTGGCTGGATGCGACTCAACATGCGGTTGAACTTGGTGGCCCTATAATGCTCAATATGGTAATGCTTGGGGCACTTTGCAGTATAGGCGGTTTCGCAGTAAACGAGGAGGAGATCAGAGGTGTCATTCAGGATATCTTCCCGGAGACCAAGCTAAAGGCTAACTACAGCGCCCTTGAAATGGGAAAGCGGCTAATAAAAGAATATGCGAATTGATCTTCATGTGCACTCAAAGGATTGTTCGGACGGAAGACTGCCTGTTGAAAGCATACTGGATATAGCATCCCGGAAAAGGATAAAGCTTCTTTCCATAACGGATCATGACTCTATTGAGTGCCAGGAATCTATTGAAGCGCTTGCTCTTTCCAAGGGGATCAAATATATCACAGGGGTTGAGTTAAATATCACCTTCTCAGATTCCGCTTACAGGGAAGGTAAACTGATTTCACTCGATGCACTCGGTTATGGCTACGACTATGGAAACGAGGCCCTTTTGACCAAGATCAAGGCCCTTAAATCCCACAGGCGAAAGCGTGCGGAACTAATCCTGGAAAGGATTAATGAGAGGTTTACGAAAGAGGGCAGGGCGCTCTTTACTGAAAGCGACCTTGCGGCCATAGAGGCAACGGTGGACGGCGCGTTCGGGAGGCCTCACATCGCCAATTACATGGTAGGAAAGGGGATAGTCTCAAGCAGGCAGGAGGCATTTGATCGTTACCTGGTGGAATGCGATGTGCCAAAACTTCCTCTGTCCCTTGAGGAGGCTTCAGCCCTGATAAGGGATGCGGGAGGCAGACTGGTGCTTGCCCATCCCAACGACCCGAACGGGACGTCGCTTGCCGCGATCAGCTCTTCGCTAAAAGATCAGCATGAGGTCATAAAGAGGCGAATGCTCCCTTTTCTTGACGGAGTCGAGTGCTGGCACCCGAGGCATAATAGGGCGGCTACCGCTTCTTACCTTGCTTTTACCGCGGAACAGGGCCTTATAGCCACTGGAGGTTCCGACTGCCACCAGCAGCCGGTGATCCTTGGAACCATTGATATACCCTCCTATGTGGCGGCCCAGTTCGGAATAACGGAGGAACTCAATTAACCGTGTCAGGCATCATGGAAGATATAAAAAACCCCTGGGCCCTGCCTGATCCGACAGACAGCGTTGATGTGGTTCAAACCCACATATCCACGGTCTTTATCGGAAGGGATTTTGTTTACAAGATCAAGAAACCCCTCAACTTCGGCTTCCTGGATTTTTCCACCCTTGAGAAGAGACGCTATTACTGCGAAAGGGAGGTGGAACTCAACAGGCGCTTTTCCAGCGATCTCTACATGGGGGTGGTCCCAATATTCCTAAGCTCCCGTGGTTACGCCATGACGTTGCAGGAAGGTGAACCCGTTGAATATGCCGTCAGAATGAGAAGGATAAATGAAGAACTTCTCATGGACAGGGTATTTGAAAAGGGTTTGCTGACCGATAAGAACATACGGGATGTCGCAAAGTTCCTTGCCGGGTTCCACGCTGGCGCAGAAGGTGGGGCAATTATCGCCGATTTTGGAACCGCTAAGAAATTTAAGATAAATACCGATGAAAACTTCGAACAGGTAAGTCCTTTTATAGGGAAAACCATTTCAGGGGAGCTTTTTAGAACCCTGCACGAGTGGACCGAGGATTTTTATCTGTCAAACGGATCGTTATTTGAGAGGCGAATCGCGGAAGGCAGGGTAAGAGACTGTCATGGCGATCTGCACATGCAGCATATCTGCCTTTCCGAGCCGGTTCAGGCCTTCGACTGTATAGAGTTCAACGACAGATTCAGATACTGCGACACACTCGCAGACATTGCCTTTCTCCTGATGGATATGGAATACAGAGGGGCAGGTGCCCAGGCAACGGCCCTTTGGAATTACTACCGAAAGGATGCGAAAGAAGAGGAAGGCGTTGAATCTCTTCTGATTTTTTATAAGGTTTACAGGGCCTTTGTGCGCGGAAAAGTGATAGGCTTTATTGTTAATGATAACGGTATAGCCCCTGATATCAGGGATAAGGCCGCCCGAACCGCAGCAAGATATTTTGATCTTGCCTATTCATTTGTAAGGGAAGTTTCAATATAATTTTTCAGCTCAAACCGGGAGTGGATTTATGAGAGAACCTTTCAGGGAATTCATGGAAAGGGAACTTGAAGCGGCTACCGTTCTTATCGCCTGCGGGCTTCCCGCCTCTTATAAGACCGAAACCACAGAGGTCATAGCGGCCATGAAGGGATACGTGATTCTCAGGACCGATATGATCCGTCTGGAGGTGCTAAAGGATGAGGATATCTTTGATGAAAAGGTTGCCTCCAACATGAACAAGAGGACCCTGGTATATGACGAGATGTTTCGTCTGGCCGATGAAATCGCGGCAAAGGGTATGGGAGTCATTCTGGATGCGACATTTGTAACGCAGTCTCTGAGGAGAAGGGCCGCTGAGGCGGCTGCTCGTCACGGTATGAGTTTTGTAATCCAGCAGACCCAGTGCCCCAGGGAGGTATCTCTGAGACGTATCTCTGCCAGGTCAAAGGAAAACTATGAATCAAACGCGCTTACAGAGCAGGCTTTCACAAATAATGAAAAAAAATTTGAAGCAGTGGATATAAGAGATATTAAGACCAGTTATCCTGATCTTCCTATCACGCATCTTCTGATTGATACCACCAGCGATGAGGTAAGCCAGTGGTTTGTTATAGCGAAGACATCTCTCTGAGCACGGGGGCACAGCCTGACCACTTTGAAAATATCCGTTTTTTCCGGAGTCGGGATTGGGATCGTGGTTTCAATCCCAGTTGGGTAGTGCGGGCCTAGACGTATGGTTGAAAGACAATACCGATGCGGATCAAGACCCCAAAAGGAGACCGTGACAGAGAAGAGATGGAAGGGGGAAAAAGACCTGTCGCTACCTCCAGGTGGAGGGCTGAAGAAAAAATTTTCATGCGCGGTGGAGACAAAATCCGCCGGTCAAGCGCCTTTGGAAGAAAGAAGAAAGCGACTCAAGTCCCTGATAGCGGCCGCCCGAGGTGAGATCGAATCCGACCTGGTGCTGAAAAACGGCAATATCCTGAATGTGTTTACTTCGGAGATACTGAAAGGAGATGTTGCGGTCATCGGGGGTGTGATAGCAGGTGTAGGACCGTCCTACAGAGGAAAAGATGAAGTTGACCTCAGCGGCAAATGGGTAGCACCTGGTCTTGTCGAGGGTCATCTTCACATAGAAAGCAGCATGCTCCTTCCAAGCGCTCTGGCCCTTGCTCTGATCGCCCACGGCACAACCGCTCTGGTGGCTGACCCTCACGAGATAGCTAACGTGATGGGACTTGAAGGGGTGCGATTCATGCTCGAAGACAGCGCAAAGGCCGCTGTGGATATGTTTTTTACAGCTCCTTCGTGCGTGCCGGCCACCCATCTTGAGACTTCCGGAGCCGTTCTTTCCGCAGATGAGCTTTTATCCCTTGCCCCGGAATCAAGGATCGTCGGACTTGCTGAGATGATGAATTTCCCCGGTGTTCTATTAGGCTTAGATGAGGTAATTGATAAATTGCTCCTATTCGATGGCGGGGTGATTGACGGCCATGCCCCTCTACTTATGGGAAGGGACCTTCAGGGCTACCTTGCTTCCGGTATAGGTTCCGATCACGAATGCATTGATCCGGCAGAGGCTCTTGAGAAGGCGCGTTCCGGGGCATTTGTAATGATAAGGGAGGGAACATCAGCCCGCAATCTTGAAAGCCTGATTCCAATAGTAACCGGCTTGAACTCAAGGCGCTTTTGTCTAGTCTCTGACGATCTTCATGCAGAAGATGTCCTATACAGGGGACATCTTGACTACACGGTCAGAAAGGCTGTCAGCCTCGGACTTTCCCCTGTGCAGGCAGTGGGTATGGCCTCCCTTAATACCTGCGAATACTTCGGACTCAAGCGAAGAGGGGCGTTGGCTCCAGGCTATTTAGCGGATTTGATAGTCCTTTCCGACCTTGACGCCTTTCAGGTGAAAGATGTTTATAAGAAAGGCCTGCCTGTCTTGATTGATGGGAGACTTATTTCTGGTGAAAGCCCTAAAAGCAGAAGCTTTTCTCAAACATTTCGCTGTGGAGATATTACACTTGAGAGGCTTAAGATTTCCCACAGGGGAGGTAACGCAAGGGTTATAGAGGTCGTTCCGGATCAGCTTCTAACCAGGCAGATACTCATGGATGTCCGTGAGGCAGATGGTCTTGCGGTATCGGATACCGCATCCGATATACTTAAACTCTGCGTTATGGAGAGGCACAGGGATACAGGCAATATCGGTCTTGGCTTTGTTAGGGGATTCGGGTTGAAAAGAGGGGCTATCGCTTCCTCTGTGGCCCACGATTCTCATAACCTAATAGCGGTTGGTGTGGAAGATAAAGAAATAAGGCTTGCCATGGAGACTGTCAGAGAGATGAACGGAGGAGTTGCTGTAGTGGCCGGAGACAAAGTCCTGGCACGCATTCCTCTTCCGATTGGAGGTCTGATGTCGGATAAATCCCTTGAGGAGGTAGTCGGGGAAATCCGGTGCGCAAGGGAGTCGTGCCGGGAAATAGGCTCTCTTCCTACAGATCCGATAATGGCCCTCTCGTTTCTTTCCCTTCCGGTTATCCCTGAACTCAAACTTACCGACAAGGGTCTTATTGACGTGGGCAGCTTCACGGTAGTGCCTCTTTTTACGAATTAGTGCCTTATTTGCCGGTTTCCGGTTACAAAAACAAGAATAGTTTTTGATAGGCCTGGAGGTCACCATCCTATTAGGTTATTCGAGTTTTTTGATGCCGGTAGTTTTTTCAGCTTTCGGGTTGAGGGCATACATTGGCTGCCTCAGCTTGTAGCCCTGCCGGGAAAGCCCTTTATAAAAGAGCTTTTCGCATGTTTTTATGATAAACGTAGATGGGCATAGCGGCGGCTTAGGATGCTATCCGGTCCCCCGGGGATCTGGATTCCTGCCTGCGCCGGAATGACGTGCGGAATTTTCATTCTTCGTTGCGCCCTGCGGGCAGGGGAGTTTATATGAAAATGCCCCTTCCCATTATCCCTCCCCCTCAACGGGGGAGGGAGGGGTGGGGGTGATTTTCATCCTTCGTTGTGCCCCATTCGGGCATGACCGTTAGTATAAAGCCAAGTGACAGGAGAAGATGTGACATCAGTAGGCATCATCTACAAGCACCGATATGAACCTGCCAGGAAAGAAGCCCAGAGGCTCAGAGAGTGGCTTGAAAAGAAGGGCGTGCAGGCCCTGGCCCAGGAAATGCGGCTTGGTGAGACAGACATCTTGAACGCCGATGAAGGGCAGTTACATTCATCGGAATTGGATTGGGTGGTGGTGCTGGGAGGAGACGGGACCCTCCTGGGGGCCGCAAGAATGGTAGGTAAATACGGTGTCCCGATTCTTGGAGTCAACCTTGGTGGGCTTGGATTTCTAACCATGGTACCCCTGGATGAGATGTACGAAGCAATTGAGAGTATGCTCGCAGGAGATCTTTCAATTGAAGACAGGGTTATGCTCGAGGCGTCGGTTCTGAGGCACGGGAAAGAGATAAGGAAACTGCAGGTATTGAATGATCTGGTAATAAACAAGATGACCCTTGCAAGGATAATAGACCTGTATGTCTCAATAGACGAAGAGATACTTACCACATTCAAGGGCGACGGGCTGATAATTGCAACACCCACCGGATCAACCGCTTATAACCTCGCGGCGGGAGGCCCCATCGTTTATCCCACCATGGAGGCATTTGTCGTAACCCCTATCTGCCCATTCACACTTACCAATCGTCCCATACTGGTGCCTGAATCCGTAAAGATCAAGGTCGAGATGGGCAAAGAAAGTGACGAGCGCGTAATATTAACGTGTGACGGACAGGTGGGATTTGATATATCTTACGGAGATAAGATATTGATCTATAAATCAAACTCGAGGATTAAACTGGCTAAACCCATTAATTACAGCTACTTTAACATCTTACGAACAAAGCTTATGTGGGGCGGGGCTCCTTTTAATGCCGATAAATGAAACTAAGATATACCATATAAAAGTAATAAGAAATGATATAAGTTATCTTAGATGGACCATCGAATCCTATGACGGCATGGCAGTAGTCAGCACGCTTGATCCAAAGGCAGCTCTTCTTGAGATCAAGGTAGCAGCCGGGTGCGAAAACATATTCATAAATTTAATTAGATCATTAATACAACATGAACATATACAAATAGATTTAGGTTGTAATATATTGTGAAGCCTCTATCTTTTAAGCGATCCATCCACAAGAGATGGTAAAATCCTTTTATATATTCACCATGGGCTGTCAGATGAACGAATACGATTCGGACTATCTGGCACAATCCTTTATGAACGCCGGAGCTTTACCTGCCGAAGGGCCGGATGACGCTGAACTGGTTATTGTCAATACATGTTCTGTTAGAGAAAAACCTGAACAGAAGGCCATGAGTCAGTTAGGTAGAATTATCAGGATTAAAAATAAGCACCCTGATATGATTATAGGAGCCGTGGGCTGTGTGGCACAGGACAGGGGGCCAGAGCTTCTGCAAAGGTTCCCCGGGCTTGATTTCGTTATGGGGCCCAGGGAACTCAAGCGAGCGGTTGAGGTGGTGGAGGATATCGAGAAGTCGTCTGCCAGAACTGTCGCTACTGATTTGGCCGGCCTATGCCGGCCCCCGCTTGTCCATCCCGGTTATTTCAGCGGAAGGGTAAGCGGTTATGTTTCAATAATGGAAGGTTGTAACAACTTTTGCTCTTATTGTATTGTTCCGTTTGTAAGAGGAAGAGAGGTCTCAAGACCTGCCGTAGATATAGAGGCTGAAACCCACTCCCTTGCCTCTCAGGGCGTAAGGGAGGTGACCCTGCTTGGACAGAATGTTAATTCCTATAGATTTATGGAGGAGGAAAAGCCGGTCACACTAAGTTCTCTTTTAAAGAGAATAGGTAAAATTAATGAGATATGGCGGATACGTTTCACAACCTCTCACCCCAGGGACCTTACCGATGACCTGGTAGAGTGTTTTAAGACAGTGCATAAACTCTGTCCTCATATCCACCTGCCGTTCCAGACCGGATCGAACAGGATACTTAAACTCATGGGAAGGGGTTACACCCGGGAGTATTATCTTGAGCGTGTAGAAGCCCTAAGAACTGCAAGGCCCGACATCGCAATAACCGCCGATGTCATGGTTGGTTTTCCGGGTGAATCGGAAGAAGATTACAAAATGACGATGGATATTGTAGAGGAGGTCGAGTTTGATGGCCTCTATTCATTTATGTATTCGGACAGGAGGGGAACCGCTGCCGAGAAATTGGCGGGAAAGCTTGACAGGGAAACCAAGGCCGCAAGGCTCAAGACGCTTCAGACCATCCAGAAGGAAATCTCGCACAGAAAGAACAAGGCGCTTGAGGGAACCGTGCAGCAGGTGCTTGTTGAAGGGGCGGGAGACAGGCCCGATCAGCAAAGGGGTAGAACCGCTACAAATAAAGTAGTAAATTTTAGATGCAAAGACAATAGGATCGGCGAATTAGTTGATATAACTATTACGCACGGGCTTATGAATTCCTTACGAGGTTGCCTTAATGAATGAGAACGGATCAGCCGAGAAAAACCCTTTCCAGCAGAACAAGGTTGACTATGCCGATGAGTTGGTCCTGATAGTGGATGACGAGGTGGAACTACGCGAAATAGTTACTGTTATGCTTGATATAATAGGTTTTAAGTCCAAATCCGTAAACAGTGCCTCCGAATGCTTCAAGGAGGTAGCGCGAAGGGATTATAGCTTTGTAATTACAGATATAAGCATGCCAGGCATGGACGGTCTTGATCTTATAAGGAATCTGCGAAAGCAGCGAGCCGAACTTGGTCTCATTGCCATGACGGGCTACGCCAAGGAATACAGCTACGTTGATGTCATAAATGCCGGAGCAAATGATTTCATCAACAAACCATTTGCAGCAGAGGAGCTGGAAGCAAAACTCAGGAGGGCCATACTTGAGAGGAATATGCGAAGAGAGCTTTCGCGGCTTTCCATTACGGATCCTCTGACAGGCCTTTATAACCACAGGCATTTCTTCTCGAAGCTGAGGGAGGAAATTGCAAGGGCTCAAAGACAGAAACATCCATTGACACTTGTGTTGCTGGATTTGGACGACTTCAAGATTTATAACGACACTAAAGGACATCTTGCAGGGGATCGGCTGCTCGAGGGCGTAGGCGCTCTTATCAATACAAGGATACGACAGGGAGTTGATTCTGGGTATCGCTATGGAGGCGATGAGTTCGCGGTTCTCCTTGTGGAACTCGGAGGTGAACGCGCCATATCCGCTGCAAAAAGGTTAGCCGATGCCATGGCAAGCGAACTCGGAGTGACGGCAAGCCTGGGAGTGGGTTTTCTTGCCGAGGGAATGTCGGCAGAGGATTTAGTGGCTCTTGCCGATGAAAAGATGTATGCAGACAAACGTGAGCGTCGTGTCGGCAGGTAGGCGAAAAAATTAACGTCTGATAATATATATTATGTAAACTAATCTCTAAGCCAATATTGACCAAGCTCACCCCTTTCCTTCCTGCCCCTAACCCCACTGGCTAGAGACAGCACAATGCTATTCCGGCACGGAACCGATGGACACTAAATAGCTGTTGACAGTTCTATGGCTGCTATTGTAAGAAAAGGCATCAACGACTTGGAGGTTCAACTGGATGAGCAGCGTGGTAAAAAAGAGGCGAAAGAAGATAACAAAGCATAAATATAAAAAGCTACGAAGAAGAATGCGGCATAAGAACAAATAACCCCCCTTACCGCTTTCCCATCAAATAGGAAGAGGCAGTCGCTCCCTGCGAGGACTGCCTCTTCTTTTATCCTTTTTAGTAATTGCTCGGGTTGCCGGGTTCACGGTTAGCTGGCTTTCATCGCTCTTAACCTTGAACCGTGAACCCTTGAACTTTGGAACCTGAGATTAGTTACCCCTTTGGGTTCAAGAAAAGTCTATTTATTGTAATCGTACCAGCCGCCCTTTGTTTTTCTCCCAAACCTGCCAGCCCTGATCATGTTTTTGAGCAGTACGGGAGATACCCATTTGGATTCCTTGTTCAGTTCTTTGTAAAAATATTCGGCTACATAGTAGCAGATATCAATACCCGTCAGATCCATAAGCTCGAAAGGCCCCATGGGATAGTTCAAACCATTTTTTACTGCCAGGTCTATGTCCGCTATGGAGGCTACTCCCTCCTCGGCTATCTTGATGGCCTCTATCATGTGGGGAATCATAATCCTGTTAACGATAAAACCGGGGGAATCCTTCTTTACTTCCACGGTCACCTTGCCCATTTTCTTTGCGAAGGCCGTGGTGGTTGCTATGGTTTCATCATTAGTATAAAAACCCCTTATGATTTCAACAAGCTTCATCAGGGGAACCGGATTGAAGAAGTGCATCCCGCAAACCTTCCCGGGCCTCTTGGTCGCCGCCGCTATCTCAGTAAGGCTCATGGAAGATGTATTGGAAGCAAGAACTATTTCGGGTCTGCAAACCTCGTCAAGCTGTCTGAAAACGCTTTTTTTAAGTTCAATATCTTCGATAACGGCCTCGATCACGAAGTCAACATCGGCAAGTTTAGCCATGTCTGTTGTGCCGCTTATTCTTCCCATAATTGCGTCTTTTTCCTTGGAATCAAGCTTTCCCTTTTCCACACTCTTGGATAGAAATTTGTCAATGCTGCCAATTCCTCTTTCAACAAACCTGTCCTCTATATCGCGCATGACTACCTGGCAACCTATCTGCGCTGCCGTCTGGGCAATACCATTACCCATAGTACCGGCTCCAACAACACCTACCTTCTTAATTTCCATGCTTACCTCCTTGAATTAATTTTATAATTTAATGGCGTTTTATATGAAAATGCCCCTCACGTTTACTCCCCCACTCGACGGGGGAGGAAGGTGCGGGGGTGATTTTCATCCTTCGTTGTGCACCATTTGGGCATAGGGGTTATCGGATTTCCATTATAAAATCCAGAAGTCACCCTGACATACTAGAATCGCGCCTCAAGTACTTACTTAATGGGTGTTATCTAGACCGACACAACCCCTTTTACTTCCGGGACACTCTGTTTAAGTATCTTTTCTATTCCCATTTTCAGTGTCATCTGAGACATAGGACATCCGCCGCACGCGCCCATAAGTTTTACCTTGACTGTTCCGTCAGCTTCTACATCAACAAGCTGAACGTCTCCTCCGTCAGCCTTAAGAGAGGGCCTCACCTTTTCAAGGGCCTTTTCCACCTTTTCTTTAAGTTCCATGATAATCTGCCTCCCAACAACTATTTTTTTTGCTATATGCGCTCTGCTGACTAACATATCCTGCCCAAGATTGCTACTTAAAAAATTTTCTAACCCTGGAATCCAGATACTCCGCAAGTCCGTCCGAATCACCTGGTGACCAGCCCATAGCCCTCTTCCATACGTCATCCGACTCCATGCAGAGATAGAGACCGAGATCGCCGTACCACGACTCAAGGTTCTTCCTCATGAAGTCATA
>Ga0210044_10002177_pt1 | contig 29422 bp, 34 predicted proteins | sample CryGey13umfilter_2_FD_183959 | JGI IMG/M metagenome (GOLD analysis project Ga0210044, IMG submission 183959) | Groundwater microbial communities from aquifer in Utah, USA - Crystal Geyser 4/9/14 3 um filter (SPAdes) (version 2) | ecosystem: Environmental > Aquatic > Deep subsurface >... | reverse complement strand
ATGGCCAAAGGAAATCAGTTTCGCCTGGATATTGATTGGGAACCTCATGATTAGTGAATAAACCCAAACCACAACCTGCATCAACTCCGACATAGACAATGGTCTGAGGCGAATCATGATAGGCGATTAGGGCATTCCCCGTTGCCCGATCCACATCGAGATTGGTATAACCATCTCTCGTGCCGGAAGAAGCCGGAGTGCCGTCTTCTCCCCAACCCGGCGTTCCGGACGGGTCAATATAGTTGTAGTAAATAAGGCGTGTCCCAGCCCAGTCAGTAACTCCTTTCATCCAACAAATATGGACTCCACAATCATGTTTGGCGATGCGATGACCGGTGGAACCGTTGGTTTGATAATCATAATAGGTCGAACCCACTATCATCCCCGGAGAGTCAGCGATGCCGCCCGGAACATAGGGAATTGCCCGCCGCATGGCGGCGGGTTGGGGAGATTCATCAGGAATTATCTCCCGAGCCTGCCCTTCCGCTATGCTGATTTTATGGATTTCGCCCGCATAGCCATCGAGAGAGAGGGAGATAATTAATGAAAGGGCCAAAGCCATCAGAATCAGGTTTTTCATCTCTTAATCCTTTCAATTAAATGAATAAGTCAAACGACTAATACTGTATGAATTTATGTTAGAATGTTCTGGCGCAACCTGCACCAGCTTCGCCGGAACACAATTTAGAAAAATGGACAGCCATTTACTTCAGCAACACCATCCTGCGGATCTTGCATAGATTGCGCCATAAGGTGATTCGCATTCGGTGAATAAGGATTTATTATGAAGGAACCCGATTGCAATTCACCGGCATGCGACTTCCACCGGAAACAAAGGGCACCTATAAAAAGGCTACCATTGGTCGCAGAATCCTGCATTGTCAGTAATCAAATACAGATCAACCTCTATCGTACCTTTGCTAGGTTTATTACCTTGATATTTATCATACTTACGGGTCTGACCATCCATGAATTCGCCATCCAAGCAAAATGGTCCAGTATCGCGATTTATTCCGATCGCATAATAGCCCTCAGTAACCGATACCGCATTGTAATGCAAAGCCCCGATTTGTAGCTGAATCGATACCCCAGCAGTAGGAACTCCATCTACTTTCGCTATACCCTTGAAAGCGGGTTCTGGTATTTGACCCTGGCAAATGCCATCACAGGGGACAAAAAGTGTAAAAATCCCCATCAATAACACCAGGACGACGAAACTCAAATATATTTTCTTCATGCTATACTCCCATTCCAATTACTTAGTTCATTAAGGATAATATTCGAACTTCCGGCAGTAATGAGTATCAATCTCAGAGGGAGAACGGGATTTAAAATAATTTGAATAATCAGTTTTCATTGGAGTGTTCAACAGGATCTTGGCAAATTGTCGATTTTTCATCGATTATGATTGATAACAATCTAAATAACTAATGGCGCAACCGGCATTTCGGCTGCGCCATTATCAAGAAAATAAACTATTCGGGGTAAGAAACCCTTACTTCATCAGAATCATGTGGCGAGTCTCCGAAATACCGTCAGCGGAGAATCGATAATAATAGACTCCCGATGTTTGGTTGGCGGCATTCCAGTTGACTGAATGCTCGCCGGCATTGAATCTACCGTCGGCAAGCACTGCCACTTTTTCGCCAAGTAGGTTGTAGATAGTCAGGTTAACATTGGCCGACCTCTCAAGAGTGAAGCTGACCACAGTTGATGCATTGAACGGATTTGGATAGTTCTGATTCAAATTAAATGTCGAGGGAACCGTTCCATCTTCATTCACCGAAGAGATCGGGGACGGATTGGGGAAGGCATAATAACGAACTGGATTCTGAGTCATCATACCTTCGGTTTGGACAATGCCGCCCGCATCCTTATCTTCGATATAAGAGATATACAGGAATTGATTATCCACTTCCTTCGCCATCGAGGACCAATGGTCGCTAAAGCAATCTCCAGGCTGACAACCTTCACTTGGCGAATTGGTTACGTTTTGAGCTTCCGACCAGGTTGCGCCGCCATCAGTCGAATATGATAAATATAATTCGCCATTGGACCATCCCCCTGCGGAGACATCAATGTCGTCAAATTCGGTCCACAGGGCGTATAAGGTCGCGCCATACGGGTTGGCAGAAATTGACATCTTGCTGGCAGAACGGTTCCATGCACCAGGGAAGGATGCATGCCAGGCATCACGAACCAGGGTTATTCCGGTAGCTTCAGACCAGTGGAATAGCAAGCAAGCATCCACTGTAATGAAGCCGCTATCCGCATTATAATATGGCGCATTCCACAGAATGTGCAAATTGCCTTCATAATCGTAGGTGGCCGCCACATCGGTGTAGGCGCGCAATGTATCTTCCCAAACATAATTGGTCACATTGGTTTTGCTATAGTGGCCCCAATTGGTGTCATCAGTGGTCTCGATATAAACGACATCATTATTATATTGATTGGCGGTCGGTTCATCACCTCTCGGTTGAGTGTAAACGATGGCGCATTTCCCATCAATCGGCGAGGATACAACCACTCCAGCGAGATCCATCACAGAGTCCGTATAAGATGCCAAACTGGAGAAATTGGCGCCCATGTCTGTCGAAAATGTATGCCCGGTAGCCTGTGCTCCCGTGGTCGTTTCTGTATTTATAACCTGGATGTTCCCGTTGTAATCGTAGGTAACATAGGGCCAAATCAGGGCGCTTTCAGCAGGCAATGTACTGGGGACATCGGTAACAGTGAACAGGCCCAGTCCGCATCCAGCATCAACAGCGACTTTGCATTGGATGCCGTTTTCGTGCCATACTATGATAGCTTCACCGGTTTCGGTCTTCTCAGTGATTTGACAATAACCAGCTCTGGTGCCGGTGGAGGCGGGAGTTCCGGTATCGCCCCAGCCGGGTGTTCCCGATTGATCGATATAATTATAATAGATATCCCTCTGGCCTGAGTAATCCTCTATCCCATTCATCCAGGCAATATGGACACCACAGTCATGCTTGGCAATCCTATGGCCGGATGAACCATTGGTCTGATAATCGTAATAGGTCCCACCGATTATTATTCCCGGCGAATCTAAGGTGAGACTTGGTTGATAGGGAACCCCGGGACCTGAATTGTAGCTGGGTTGCTGTTCATCAGGGATTCTTTCCTTCGCCTGAGCGTCTTTAATCTTTACTTTAGTCACTCCAGCATAAAGGTCGCTGCTGAACATAACCACTACTGCCGCCAGAATTAAAATCGGCAAAAGCTTTCTTAACATTTTTAATCTCCTATACGTTAGTTTACCCAATGATTTTGATTTTAAACATCGAAATTTTCTACCTGCAACCTCCTTTCCTCACAAAAAATAACTTAACCCTCAACTTGCTTAATCAATGCTCTCATTTTATTTGCCAAATGGTGATTACCAATTAACTGTGCCATCTGCTAACAATAGTAAATATCGGCTTGAAACCGGATATTTCCTACCCTTATTATTTGCATAATTGTTTCCAAAAATCAAGTCATATATGATTATATAGCAAATTTTATTTTTCAGGGTTCCCATTTTCTATGTATCCAGAGGGGTCGGGTCATCAGCTGACTCATAATCGGTTGCGGCTCCTTCCGGAGCCGCAACCTGGAATTGAGTAATGTTTACTGCCGATTGATAGTCCCAGGTTCCGCCATCGAGAGATTCAATATAACCCACATCCTGATTTATCTGACCCGGAGTGCCTCCGCTGGCCGCGGGCATCGTAAATGCCAAAGCGACTTTGTCATCAACCGGCGAAGCAGTAACCATTGCAGAAAGGTCGTAAGAATCGTCCATGAATATATTCATCTCACTCCAGCTCACGCCCATATCAGTTGAAATGGTATGAGACAAATATCCGGGATCTCCGGCATTCGTCTTTTGCTCGCCATTTATGAGGTGAATTCGTCCTTGATTGTCATAAGCGATATAGGGCCACAGGAATTGGTTGCGAGCCGGATATTGGTCAGGGGGATCAAAATGAGTGAATAAGCCGAAGCCGCATCCGGCATCCACCGAGAGAATGGTACGTACATCCGCAGTGTTATGATATGCGACCAGGCCATTCCCGGAAGCATCGACATCCATCTGGCAATACCCTGCTCCCTGGAGAGCTGAAACCGCAGTACCGGTTTCTCCAAATTGGAGGGTACCAGAAGGATCCATAAAATTATAATAGACCCAGCGATTGCCGCTCCAGGCGCCGATTCCATTCATCCAGACAAAATGCACGCCGCAGTCGTGCTTCACAATCCGGGTACCGATGGACCCATTGCTCTGAATATCATAATGGGTCGTGCCGATCAGCACATTAACTGTGTCTGCATCCGCCGGCGAATAAGGCAGGCCCGGCGCAGGAACATAATCAATTTTGGATTCATCCGGTACCGGCACGACATAATCACTTATGGGCACTTTCCTGACGCCATCCGCAGCGGCAACCGAGCCCAAGGCGCAGATCAAAATCAGCGCAGTCAAAATTAACAGATTCCACTTCATCCTTAACTCCTTTGGTTTAGAACTGTGCAAAGACGATCGTCCTTCAGACGCAGATTCCCCTTGTTGCAGTCATATTACAATAATGAGCAATCTCACATTCAGCCATTTGTCCGAATGGCATCTCTGGGGCTGATTCCAGGAAATCCTTCTTCCATGAAATCCACCCGAAACTGCCGCGAAAATGCATCGATGATATTATTCTCAATATTATCGGCATCAATAGGATTCACTCCATCTGCGTCAAAGATCTCGCTCAAATTGGTTACTATTCCTTCCATTCTTTTCAATAATTGCTCCTTAACCTCCTTCCTACTAATAGCCAGAAAGTTAACTATTTTGGTCGTGCCATAGGATAATTGTATACTGCCATGCTGAAGAAATGCGCGTTTTTCACACCGTTGCGCCGAACCGACCAGCTTTTTCCCCCAGTATGAAATTTCATCACCAGTAACAGTACCGAAACAGGGCTTTACATCAGTTAAATTGTAGCCGTTAGAGTGATGGAGATTAGTTTTAAAGCCATCTCGGCTAAGGCCCGAAGCAACCAAACCGGATATTATCGCACTATGTATATCAGCGCACCGCTCCCGGATCGCCTTAAAGGAATTGCCTCCAACCCCCATATTTCCCACAACGCTGTAAGAAAGATCATATCCGTGAAGCAATTCACGGCCTCCGGTCGGACGCTGGACAATATCAATGCCAAAATCCCGGCACTTCTGAAAATCAATGATTTTTTCAATGTTCCGTTGGTTCATGCCATAGGAGATTGTGGGCCGTTGCCAGCCAAAGAAGCGCAAGGTGGGTTTTCCTGTCCCAGACTTCATTTCCTCATACAGCCTCCTATCAATATCCATATTGACCTGCCCTGGGAGCGCTCTGAATTTGATAAGCTGCCAACTGCTTAAAAATGTTTCCTTCATCTCTGGGGAGCAGTCTAAAATCACAGGGTTTAAGTCATAAGCGATCAGGAAATGATTAGGGATCAACCCCGCACACGATGCGAAATGCATAGATTCATATTATTGTGTTATTTCAAGTATGTCAAGCATTTCGTAAGCGCAAACGACTCAAATGATCTTCTCTCTTTTAAGTCTCGCAATCAATTCCTCGGCCTGCTCTTGAGGAGTATTCCCCTTGATCATCTCTCCCTGGGGCCGCGGCGCTGGACACTGGGCTCGCAATAGATGCGATGGGGAACTGGAGCCCACAGTCGAGGACTCAATGCCCAAATCAGCCAGCTTGAGCAATGCGATCTCAGCCTTCTTGGCTCTCATCTTGCCCTTAAGAGAAGGCAATCGCGGCTCATTGATCTCCTTTACCACAGAGATGACCGCCGGAAGCGATGACTCCACAACATCATAGCCATCTTCAGTAGCTCTCTCAACGACAACCATTTTCTCCGTTATTTCCCTTATTTTTTTCACGAAAAGTAGTTGGGACCAACCCAGATGACCAGCAACCGCTCCCGCCATTGAAGATGAATCATCATCTACAGCTTGTTTGCCAAAGATGGCCATATCCATACCCCGGATCTTCCTAATTGCCGCCGCAAGAATCTCTGAAATAGCAGTTATATCCGAACCTTCAACCCCATTATCCCATACTCTGGTTGCATGGTCCATTCCCAGCGAGAGAGCTTCACGAAGGGCAAACTCGCTATCTTCCGGGCCGAACGATAAAGCCATAGTTTCCCCACCGACCTTTTCCTTAATTCTGATAGCTTCTTCAATGGCATACATATCAAAAGGATTGGTCATTCCATTCCCGGAGGCAGAGACTTTCTCATTCTGGACCTTTATCTGGTCAATCTGGGGAACTTGCTTGACGCAGACCACGATATTCACAATGCAATCTCCCTATTTTTATTTTTATTATATTCCTTGGTCAATTCGTTGGCGATAACCAATCTCTGAATTTGATTGGTGCCTTCATAGATTTGGATTATCTTGGCATCCCGCATCATTTTTTCAACCGGATAATCTTTCATATACCCATAACCCCCGAAAATCTGAATCGCATCGACTGTGACTTTCATCGCCATATCAGACGACAGCAGTTTGGCCATCGATGACAGTTTCGTCACATCGGTATAACCTCGATCAATGAGTCTGCACGTATGATAAAGCAACTGACGACAGGCCTCAATTTGCATCGCCATATCCGCCAGCATTAGCTGAATCGATTGAAAGCTGGAGATTTTCTGACCGAACTGCATCCGTTGCTGGGAATACGCCAGCGCTTCGTCCATTGCGCCTTGAGCTAAACCGACCGCCTGAGCCGCCACTACCGGCCGAGTCATATCGAAAGTTTGCATCGCCACGCGCAATCCCTGGCCCGGTTTTCCAAGAATGCAGTCCTGATGTACACGGCAATCCTCAAAAACCAATTCTCTGGTGGCAGAGGCGCGGATACCCAATTTGTTTTCCTTCTTGCCGGCGCTGAATCCGGGAGTTCCTTTTTCGACCAGAAACGCAGTTGCGGATCGAATCCCCCGTTCTTTATCAGTCAAGAATACAACCGTATTAATCTCAGCTTCCCCCCCATTGGTAATCCATTGTTTAGTGCCATTAAGAATGTAATAGTCTCCATCTTTGATGGCAGATGAACTGATGCCGGCGGCATCCGAACCGGCTCCGGATTCGGTCATTCCAAATGAGCTTACAATCTCACCTTTAGCAATCCGAGGGAGGTATTTGCGTTTCTGGTCCTCATTGCCAAATAAGATTATCGGGTACGTTCCCAACAAAGTTCCCTCGAATACCAGGGCTATACCCGAACAGATGCGAGCCAATTGCTCGGTTACCAGGATTCCGGAAAACAATCCTTCGCCCAAACCGCCATAATTCTCGGGGATGTAACTTCCGAAAAGATCGGCATCCGCAAGGTGCCTGGCAATATCCCAGGGATAAATCCCCTTTTCGTCGTATTCGGCTCGCACCGGTTTCACTTTTTCAACCGCGATTCGGTAGGCAAGATCTCTAATTTCCTTTTGCGTTTCAGTCAAAAAATATTCCATAATCTTCACTTTTGCCGGGCGAATTCTTTGGTCATTTCGGTGGCAATCACCAAACGCTGAATTTGATTAGTCCCATCATAGATTTGAGTAACCTTCGCATCCCTCATCATCTTCTCAACGGGGAATTCCTTCATATAGCCATATCCGCCGAATATCTGAACCGCGTCAGTAGTGGCTTTCATTGCAATATCAGAGCAAAGCACTTTACACATAGATGCCAGTTTAGTGACATTCTGTTCACCGCCATCGATAAGACGACAAAGATGATAGAGGAGTAATCGCGAGGCTTCGATTTGGGCCGCCATATCAGCCAGCATTATCTGAATTGCCTGAAAGCTCGAAATTTTCTGTGCAAATTGGATTCTTTGCTGGGCATAGGCAACAGCTTCATCTAAGGCCCCTTGAGCTATGCCCAATGCCTGAGCCGACATCCCCGGACGACTGGCAAAATCAAAAGCCTTCATCGCCACCCGGAATCCCTGACCGACTTTACCGAGCATTTGATCCTGGTGAATCCTGCAATCCTGGAAAATAAGGCTCCGGGTTGTGGAAGCACGAATTCCCATCTTATTATCCTTGGGGCCGAAAGTGAATCCCGGTGTGTCCTTATCAACTATGAAAGCAGTCGCCGATCGGGCTTTTCTTTCGACATCGGTAATGAAAACAACCACATAAACTTCAGCCTCTCCAGCATTTATTATCCATTGCTTGACCCCATTCAATACATAATGATCCCCGTCCTGGATGGCGGTGGATTTGATGGCGGAAACATCGGAACCGGCTTGCTTTTCCGTGATGGCAAATGCCGCAATTTTCTTGCCACTGGCTATCTCCGGCAGATATTTATTCTTCTGCTCATCGCTTCCAAAGAGGATAATCGGAGTAGTGGCGAAAGCATTGGCCGAGTAAGCTAATGCGATCCCTCCGCAGGCGCGGCCTAATTGCTCGGTTATCAGAGCGGCCGAAAAGATACCCTCCCCCAATCCCCCATATTCCTTTGGTATGTAACTCCCATAAAGATTGGCATCAGATAGGTGTTTAATAATATCCCAGGGGAAAATTCCCTTTTCATCATATTCTGCCCTGACAGGTTTCACTTTCTCATCGGCGATCCGGCGAGCCGATTCCCTGATCTGGTTTTGAGTTTCAGTCAATAGATAGCGCATAGTCATATCGGATACCTAAAGCAATTTCAATTTCTGCATGGCCAGTTTCGCCGCATTTTGTTCGGCCTGCTTTTTGGAATGTCCTTTCCCTTTTCCCATTTCCTCCCCGACGATTTTAACCACAACATTAAATGTTTTCATATGCTCGGGACCACTTTCAGAAGCTACTTCATACCGAGGGACACCCTTATTTCGGCTTTGAGTATATTCCAATAACCTCCCCTTGTAATTGACATACTCATCCCCAGCGATCAGACTCTCATGTCCTTCAAGAAGATGCATCCTGACGGCATTGCGCACAGGCTCAATTCCGTCGTCAAGATAAATCGCACCCAGTACCGCCTCATAAGCATCAGCAAGAATAGTTTTGCGATTCCTTCCGCCCGAATTTTGCTCTTCATTGCTCATAATTATGTATCTTCCCAGATCGATTTCCTGAGCTATTCGATAGAGGATCGCTTCACTTACAAGAAGACCCTTTATTTTTGTCAGCTTTCCTTCGCGGTAATCCGGGTAATTTGAATAAAGAAATTCGGAGATAACCATTCCCAGAATCGAATCGCCCAGGAATTCAAGACGTTCGTTCGAAACGAAACCCTCTATTCCAATGTTGTTCTGAATCGACCGATGGCATAATGCCACCACTAAAAGCCGCCTATCCTTGAAAGCATAATCGAACTCCTTTTCAAGTTCAGAAAGATTTTCTGGAGGTACAAGAGCGGGATCTAAATCATTCGCCCTTTCGGGAACGTGTTTTTGTGATGAAAGGAGGGCGGTTAACTTTGTGAAAAGAGTCATCAACACCATGCGTTATAATCATCCTGGCGGCACTTGATCTTAATGGCTATGCGGCTCAGATTGATTCCGAGTATTATACCTGATATTTCCTCAGGATTAAGGATGCGTTGTGACCACCGAAACCAAAAGAATTCGACAAGGCGACATTGATTTCTCTTTCGGTTACCTTGTTCGGAGAATAATCCAGGTCGCATTCGGGATCCGGGACACTGTAATTAATTGTAGGATGAACCTTGCCATCCCTGATGGATAAAGCGCAAACCAGCAACTCAATGGATCCGGAGGCCCCAAGAAGGTGACCGATTGATGATTTAGTGGAATTCAAAACCATTTTATAGGCGTGATCCCCAAATACATTTTTGACTGCAACGGTTTCCGCAATATCGCCCAGTCCGGTGGAAGTACCATGAGCGTTGATATAATCCACCTCAGATGGATCCATCCCAGCATCCTTCAAAGCCATCCTCATAGCATACGCGGCGCCCCGGCCATCTGGATCGGGCGCTGTCATATGATAGGCATCACCGGACATACCAAATCCGGCCACCTCCGCATATATCTTAGCGCCTCTTTTAAGGGCATGGCCTAATTCCTCGAACACGGCGATGGCGGCCCCTTCTCCCATAAGGAAACCATCCCTCTCCTTGTCGAAAGGACGACTGGCGGATTGGGGTTGGTCATTTCGGGTCGTCATAGCTTTGGCGGCGCAAAATCCTGCAACGGCAAGAGGCACTATGGCCGCTTCAGTTCCACCAGTAACAATAATATCAGCATCGCCCCTTTGTATAATCCTGAGGGCATCACCCATCGCATGAGCGCCGGAAGCGCACGCCGAGACGGTGGAATAATTCGGTCCTCGCAAACCATATTTTATTGAAACCAAACCTGCGGCCATATCGGAAATTATCATTGGCACCAAAAATGGAGAAACTCGTTGGGGTCCCTTTTGCAAAAGGATGGCATGTTGCTTGCTCAAAGAATCTATTCCGCAGACACCCGAACCAATGATAGTGCCAGCCATATCCTGATCGAACCCATCATTTAAAAAACCACTGTCCTCGATCGCCTCCTTGGCTGCGACTAGCGCATATTGTTGCGAAAGATCATAGCGGCGAATCTCTTTTCGGTCAAGGTAATTCCCGCCATCAAATCCCTTTAGTTCAGCCGCGATTTTAGTGATATAATTGGAAGTATCAAACCTCGAAATCAGGCATCCACCCGAACGGCCGGCCACTAATGCATCCCATGAATCCTGCACATTCAGGCCAAGCGGGGAAAGCACTCCCATACCCGTGATTACTATTCTTCGTTTCAAAATGACCTCAGCCGGTTATTCAGAGTTCTACGTTATTTCTTCGCGGGAAGCCGCGCACGGTTTCTCGCGGAGACCCCGGATCACCCGGGGCAGATTAGTTTAAGCCATCAAGCGGATGGGGCATTATTCTTAATATACTCTATGGCATCACTGACTTTGGTAATCTTTTCAGCATCCTCGTCAGGGATGGCCATTCCAAATTCCTCCTCAAGAGCCATCACCAGCTCTACAGTATCCAGGGAATCTGCTCCGAGATCATCAAGGAACGATGCATCATCCTTCACTTGAGCCGGATCGACGCCTAACTGCTCAACTATGATATCTCTGACTTTCTGTTCGATTGACACTGTTTACCTCTCTCTTAATTATGTGAATGATTCTCTATGATTATCCTACATTGCAAATCCGCCATCGACCACCAGAACCTGCCCGGTGATGAATGAGGCTTCTTCAGAAGCGAAAAATGTTACTGCACACGCTACATCCTCGGGATTTCCCGCTCGCTTAATTGACATATTGGCAAGATATTGCTCTTTATTCTGACTGGGCAGGTTGGCAGTCATTTCAGTCTGGATAAAACCCGGAGCAACAGCATTTACGGTTATCCCCTTTGGGCCTAATTCCCTGGCGACGGATTTTGTCAGTCCGATTACGCCGGCTTTGGATGAACAATAATTAGCCTGTCCGGGATTACCGAAGACCGCCACCATTGAGCTAATGTTAACTATCCGGCCATAGTGCGCCTTGAGCATCGACTTGGATGCTTCGCGCATACACAAAAATGTGCCTTTCAAATTTACATTCAGCACTTGATCCCAGTCACTTTCCGACATTCTCATCAACAGCTTATCAATGATAATGCCGGCGTTATTGACCAAAATATCAAGCTTGCCATCGGCGCCAATTTTATTAAAAAGCTCGACCACCTGTTTTTCATCACTGACATCAGCCCTGAGGGACACGGCGCTGATGCCTTCCGCCTTCAAAATATCGACTGCCTTTTGCGCCCTAGCTTCATCCCTGCCGGATATAATCGTTTCAGCGCCCATTCTGCCTAATCGTCGGGCGATTGCAAATCCGATCCCTCTGGCGCCACCAGTAATTAGTGCTCTTCTGCCTTGAAAGTCCACAAAAATTTTATCCTACTGACTAATATTCAAATTGTCTTCGCCAAAGTCAACTCCCTGACAGCATCGATCTGCTCCGGCTTCTCAAATGAGGCCAAGTTCGCCTGAGGCGCGGTCCGCTTTATAAGCCCCTGCAGGACATTCCCTGAGCCAACTTCAATAAAGGTGTTCACCCCCCACTTAACCATAAATTCCACTGATGGGCTCCATAAAACCGGTGATTGGATCTGGCGCACGAGATAATCGGAAACCGGACAGTTAGGTTCATAAAATCCGCCGCTCACATTGGATGCCACTGGGAATTCCGGAGAGATGAAATCCATTGCCTCGAGGAGCTTGGCCAGTCGTTCCGGCGTGGAATTCATAAGCGTCGAATGAAAAGCTCCTCCCACCGATAGCCTTACGGCCCGCTTAGCTCCGGCTTCCTTAGCCTTCTTCATCAAAGTTTCCACGGCAGCTATTTCGCCCGATACGACGATCTGATTGGGGGAATTGAAATTCGCGGCTTGAACGATCCCGTCCGTGCTATCGCAAATGGCATTGATTGCATCAATTTCAAGCCCGATAATTGCTGCCATAGTCCCGGGATTGTTATCACAATCCTCCTGCATAGAGCGGCTACGTTCCGCCACAATCTCTAATCCATCTTCAAAGGACACAACCCCAGCGCCTGTCAGAGCCGATATTTCGCCTATGCTATGGCCAGCAGCACAATCGGGTCGAATACCATTCTCGGCCAAGAATCTATCAGCGATACAGGAATGCACATACATGGCGGGTTGAGCATATATGGTTTTCGTCAGGAGTTCCTCCGGGCCCTCTAGGCAAGCTTTTTGCAAATCTATGCCCAGTATTGATTCCGCAATATCAAACATCATCGAGGCTGGTGGGTAGCTCTCCAGAAATTCACGGCACATACCCACATATTGCGAGGCTTGCCCCGGAAAAACAAAGGATACTTTAGATACTTTCTCGATCATTGCATCCAAGCCGCTTATCCCCACCCAAATAGAATTGCTCCCCATGAAAAACCAGAGCCAAATGACACAGCCAACAGCAAGTCCCCTTTCTGGATTCTTCCATCTCTGACCGCCTCATCCATCGCCAGAGGAATAGTGGCAGAGGACGTGTTGCCATAGCGTTCGATATTTACCAGTACCTTTTCCATCGGGAAACCGGCACGCCTAGCCGTAGCATCTATAATCCTGATATTTGCCTGGTGAGGAATAAGGTACTTCACATCCCCAATTGTGCATCCAGCCAAATCAAGAACTTTAGCCGCAGAATCAGCCATAGCCTTCACGGCATGCTTGAAAACATCATTGCCAGCCATCTTTACATAAAAGGGTATGGGGTCCTTTTCGAGCGTTACCGGCACGCGTCCACGCATCCCCGGCAGGTATAGAAGATTCCCCAACGAGCCATCACCGCCCATGTGGCTGCTGATTATGCCGCGATCATCATTGGAGGCCGAAATCACTACGGCGCCGGCCCCATCGCCAAAGAGCACGCAAGTACTGCGGTCAGTATAATCAACGACTTTAGTGGTAGTTTCCGCACCAATCACCAGGATTTTCCTGAACATCCTCGATCTTATGAAGGCATCAGCCGTAACCATCCCATATATGAATCCTGGACAGGCGGCTCCAAGATCATAAGCGGCAGCATTCTTGGCTTTAACATAATATTGAACAACAGAGGCTATGGAAGGCATAGTGGTATCGCCGGTCACGGTGGCACAGATTACCAAGTCCAGTTCGCCAGGGGAAATTTTAGCATTCTCAATCGCCCTCTGTGAAGCTTTGATCGCCAGGTCTGATACCCATTCATCATCTCCGGATTTGTGCCGTTCCTTAATGCCAGCACGCGTCTCTATCCATTCCGAATTGGTATCAACAATCTTTTCAAGATCGGCATTGGTCAGGACCGCTTCCGGCACTGCAGACCCTATTCCAATCAAATGAGCATTCATTGCTTCTCAATCCTCAATTTCATCTAAACCATGCATGATTTCGTGAATGGACTCGGATTTATCGTTATGATTCAAACATTCGTTTATTTTCAGTTTATCTTTTATCTTGGTGTTTATATTATCGATGGCGGTCACGGCGGCGACACGGATAGCATTCTTAATGGCCTTAGGAGAGGAACCTCCATGGCAGATTATAGTGATTCCATCTACACCCAAAAGCGGAGCCCCTCCGTATTCAGCATAATCCAATCTCTCCCGGACACGCCTTAAAGCCGGCCTCATCAAGAACGCACCCAGGTTTGAAAGAAGGTTCTTGCCAACCTGATGCCTGGCCTGACTTCGGAAGAAGCCCCCTACGCTCTCGGCGAATTTCAACATAATATTCCCCACGAATCCATCGCAAACTACTACATCGCATTTACCTGTAAGGATGTCGCGGCCTTCTATATTGCCATTGAAATTCAGGAGCGATTTGGCGAAAAGTTTATGAGTGCTTACAGTAACTTCATTGCCTTTGGTGGATTCCTCACCTATGGATAAAAGACCGACTTTGGGGTTCACTTTCTCATGAATGATGCTTGTATATACCGAGCCCATGACACCGAATTGATATAGATGCTGAGCTTTGCAGTCAGGATTGGCGCCCACGTCAAGGATCACCGCCATATCTTTTTCGGTAGGAAATACCGCCGCTATCGCCGGGCGGAATACCCCCTCTAAACGCCCAAGTATCAAAAGCGCATGAGTCATAACCGCGCCGGTGTGTCCGGCAGACACGGTGGCCGCAACCCCACCACTCTTTTGAAGTTCCAATGAGACCGAGAGCGAAGAATTCTTTTTCCGCCGGTAAGCCCTTGCGGCGCTCTCGGACATCGAAACCGATTCAGTAGTATGGATTATTTCGAACGGCGGGGTCTTGAGCCTGAAACGCTCCACTTCGGTATCAATCATCCTCGAATTGCCAACGAGAACCAGTTCGAGGCCGGGTCCGAACTCCTCCGCGGCCATGATGGCGCCTTCCACCACCACCGATGGCCCGTAATCTCCACCCATAGCGTCGAGCGCGATCCGTACCTTTTGAGAGGAACCCAGCTTCTTGATAGACGGTCTCTTAATTGCGTTGCTCAATTTTAGCTTTTGAGTTTATTCTCTGTCAACACCTGTCTGCCATCATAATAACCGCAATGAGGGCATATATGATGCTGAAGCTTCATTTGAGAACAATGAGGGCACGTTGACAGATTAGGCACATCCAATTTCCAATGAGTACGACGTTTGGCGCCTCTTGTATGTGAATGTCTCCGTTTAGGTAAAGGCATTTTCTATTCCTCCTGAAATATCTTCAATTTTCGATCTTCTTTTTTAACATTTTTTTGAGCTCATCCCATTGGCCGCCATTTCCGTGGATCGCACAATTGCATGTTTCCACATTCAAATCAGTCCCGCAGTTGGAGCATAGACCTTTGCAATCAGGATTGCATAGTATTTTGACAGGTAATTCAACCAGAAAGGCCTCACGAAAATGTGGCTTAAGGTCATATACTCCAAAAGATTTCGGAATAATAATAAAATCGTCATCTCCGGTGTCCTGGTCTTTAACACCGTCTTTCCTATGAACGACCAGTTTCAATTTCACTTTCAGAGGCAAGTTAATAATTTTGAGGCACCGGTCGCATTCCGCGATCACAGATGTGGCCGCATCGGCATCGATAACGACTTCATCGCCGGAAGAAAACACCGAGGCCTTGGCAATGATATTTTGCCTGAATTGAACCCCTGAACATTCGAAATCAACTTCACCGGGTGCGGCATCGAATTCAAAGTAACTCCGACCCAATTCAATCTCACGGAAATCGATTTTCATAATTACATCAAAATAAATATATTTTCTGAGTTGTCAAGGATTTTATGGCCCAGTTTTACTCAACAATTCCGGCTAATGAAACTTGATGTGGAAGTCAATTGACCTGCAAGCCATCTTGCTTTACTAAAGGGAACATTTATTTTGCGCAAATTATGTGGACATATTCGAATCTGTTTTGTAATAATAGGCCTTGGTTATTAAGGCGATTTATCCAAAGTGAGTTGGTACGAAATAATATTGCTGTCATTCGGATTGGGGGTCGATGCTTTTTCCGTCGCTATAGTAGTGGGATCTACGATTTTTGGACCCCGGCAGATATTCCGACTTAGCTTCCATTTTGGCTTATTCCAGTTTATGATGCCGCTTATCGGCTGGCAACTTGGAGAAGCGGCATCAACTATCATAGGCAATCATCATCGGTGGGTAGCTTTCATTATCCTAATAGTAATCGGAGGCAAGATGCTGAAGGATGCTTTTTCGGCTCAAGATGACGGCCTCCAAACAATCGATCGAACCAGAAAATGGTCGTTGGTCTTCTTGTCAATAGCCACAAGCATCGATGCCCTGGGAGCCGGATTCGGACTCGGGCCCATAGCCAGGAACTTCCTGGCGATCAGTGCTATAATAGGAATAACAGCTCTGATAATGACAACCATAGGTATGGTTTTGGGAAATTTCCTGAAGCGATATGTCGGGAAAAGAATGGAAGCAGTTGGAGGGGCAGTGCTGATCTTCCTCGGATTTAGAATATTAATGAGTTAATGTTGATACTGTCGGGAATCGTTGATCAAGCGGGAAAGGCAAGAATTCACCTATCGGAGGCTTGGCCCAATCACCGCGGTCTAATTTCACTTGACAGGAACTAAACTTGAATGGTTATTGAAATATATGAAAAGTAATATATCTATACAAAGGAGACTCCTTTGGCAAGCAGCCAAAAGATATATGGCGCCCACGTTGTTGCTATATGCAGCATTATCCCTGATAGTGATTCTGATAGCATTTCTGACATATAATACATATAGCAATGACCTGCCATCCTTTGAACAGTTGCACAATATACAACCTCGCTTGGTTACCAAGGTTTATTCTGAAGATGGAAGGCTGATTAAGGAATTCTATAAGGAGCGGCGGATCTTAATTGCTTATAGCGATATTCCTCCCAGTTTGAAGAATGCTCTGCTGGCAACAGAAGATCGACGATTCTATAAGCATTGGGGAGTAGATCCGCTTTCCGTTATCAGAGCCTTGTTCGTAAATATGTATCGAGGGGGCAAGGTTCAAGGGGGATCGACGTTGACACAACAATTGGCACGGACTCTATTTCTTTCCCCGGAAAAGATTTATGCCCGAAAGATCAAAGAGGTCTTGACTGCCATCAAATTGGAGAGGAATTATTCCAAGAATGAAATAATGGCAATGTATTTGAACCAACAAAATTTCGGAGGCGGGGCTTATGGCATTCAAACCGCAGCTGAGTTGTACTTTGGCAAAAACACAAAAGATCTGGATGATTTAGAATCTGCCACATTGGTCGCTATGCTGAAGGCTCCCAATCGTTACAGTCCCGTGAGACATGCCGACCGAACCATGAATCGTCGCAATTTGGTATTAAACGCCATGGTAGATTATGGAGCGCTTTCTTCCGAAGTTGCCAATAGTTTAGTTAGGGAACCTCTAAGTCTCAATCTTCAGGGAGAAACAGAGGAAGTTGGAGCATATTTCATAGAGATGGTAAGGCAGTATCTGGAAGAACGTTATGGGGAAGATGCGCTTTATGATTCGGGCTATTCTGTCTATACTACACTGAACTACAGGATGCAAACCATCGCAGAGAATGTGCTACATCCTTTGCTTGATTCCCTTCAGATAAACCTGGAGCACAGAGTCGGGCCTTCTGATAGAAGATATACACTTATGGTTGACACTGAGGATGGAGGATTCAGAAGGGAATACAAAAAATTGCAGGGAGCTTTGGTGTGCTTTGATAATAGGACTGGAGGAATACTCGCTTTAGTTGGCGGGCGTGATTTCGAGGTCAGCAAATTCAACCGCGCCGTCCAAGCCAAAAGACAGCCCGGATCAGCCTTTAAGCCCTTCGTATATACAGTCGCTATGGACAATGGTTTTGGTCCTACCGACAAAATGAATGATTCACCGATTGTACTTACGGTTTCGGGTGAAGAATGGCGCCCGCATAATATTGATGATAAATTCATGGGGATAATGTCGCTTCGCGATGGTTTGAGCCTCTCCAGAAACTTAATCGCCATTAAGCTTATCATGGAACCAAGGGTAACTCCCCAACAAGCCGTTTTTTATGCACATCAGTTAGGCATCAAATCTCCACTTCATCCCGTGCCATCTTTGGCTATCGGCACTTCGGAAGTTAATCTATTGGAGCTTACGGCCGCCTATAGTGCATTCCCTAATGGAGGCATCCGCACAGAACCATTCTATATCACCAAGGTAACGGATCGATATGGCAGTGTGCTGGAGGAAGAGAGTCACGGTTACCAGGAAGAGGTTCTTTCGGCTCAAACCGCATATATAATGGCAGACCTTCTTCAGAGCGTAATAAATGAAGGCACCGGACGCGGCACCAGGTCACGAGGATTCGATAGACCGGCTGGAGGAAAAACCGGAACTTCAGATGATTGGACTGACAATTGGTTCATCGCATTTGTGCCACAAATCACTACTGGAGTCTGGGTCGGATTCGATGATAAAACCAAAATAGGCCTAAAGGGTGAAACCGGTTCGTCAACCGCGCTTCCTGTTTGGACCGAATTTATGAAAGGCGCTTTGGCAGATTATCCAGTCGAGGATTTTAGGATGCCGCCGGGATTGGTGAAAGTCGAAGTGTGTCGTCAAAGCGGATTGCTCCCCAATCGAAGGTGCCCGAAGCTCCGAGAAGAGGTCTTCAGGATCGGAGAGGCACCAAAGGCAACCTGCTCGAAAAGCCATCGCAATGAATTTGCTTCCGACCAGAACCAAGAATCCAAGGACAAGCAAAAAAGAGAATCAAAACGAAAGATCCGATTCTGACCTAAGTAATTATAGGAGTGCTAACGGGGCTCAGCGAATCATTTTCTTAATCAAGTCGGGAACGATAGGCCGTTTCGAGGAGATCCGGATTGAATTGAGGAGTTTGGTTTGAGCAAGATTAATATCTAACTCGTGGCGCGCATAAATGTCAGCAATAACCCCACCAGCTAGGACCTGGTCGCCAAGTTTCCGGTGAAACACAAATCCAACACCAAAATCAACATCATCTTCGATTCGCTGGCGTCCGGCTCCCAACGCATTTGCCGCCAGGCCTACATTTAGAGTATCAATAGCTGAGATGTAACCTTTCCTCGAAGCTCGAAACGAGTCCCTCGATGGCGCCAAGTCCAGCACCGATGCATCTTCAAAAACATCGGATTTGCCACCGTGCAGTCCTACCATCATTGCGAATTTTTTCAAGGCGGCGCCATTGGATATAGATCCATCCAACATTCTGGTTGCAGAGGCGACTGAATTGGTTACACCCCCGATGAGAAGCATTTCTGCTCCCAGACTAAGGACGATTTCATCCAAGTCCGCCGGGCGGTTGCCTCTTAGATAATCGACTGCTTCCAGAACTTCTAGTGAATTCCCGATGGCTTTGCCAAGCGGCTGATCCATCGATGTAATCGCGGCCCGGCATTTCTTCCCAAATTTCCTTGCTGTTCTCACCAATGAATTCGCCAGCGCCTCGGCATCATCCGGCGATTTCATAAAGGCACCATTTCCGCACTTTATGTCGAACACAATTCCATCTGTTCCCGAAGCCAGTTTTTTCGAAAGTATGGAAGCCGTAATCAGGGGAATTGATTCCACCGTAGCGGTGACATCCCTCAATGCATATATTCTTTTGTCCGCCGGAGCGATAGATGAAGTTTGACCGATAATAGAACACCCGCATTTTCTGAGAACTGATTTAAATTTATTGGTACCGAGATCTGTCTTATACCCAGGGATAGATTCCAATTTGTCCAGGGTCCCTCCGGTATGCCCAAGTCCCCGGCCAGAAACCATAGGCACGACCAAACCGCAGGCGGCTGCCATTGGAGCCAGCATTAATGAAACCTTATCTCCCACTCCTCCGGTGGAATGCTTATCGATCTTAGGACCCTTTATGGACGAAAGATCAAGTACTTTCCCAGATTTCAACATCGCTTCTGTAAGAACGACAGTCTCCGAGATGCTCATACCTCGCAAACAGATTGCCATCAGCAGGGCGGAGGCCTGATAGTCAGGGATTCTTCCGGAAATATATCCAGAAATGAACTCCTGTATCTCTTCTCCTGTGAGTTCATACCCATCCCTCTTATGGGCAATAATTTCCTGGAATGCCATTAGGGTTTCTTTATTGTAGAGAGGAAGGATTGAAGCTGTCGGGAAGCAATTGCCCCAATCTAAAGATATGGAAGTCTCCACCCGATGAGCAGATAATTGGGCAGTCATCGTCGGCAAATTCCCGAATTACCTGACGGCAGGCGCCGCAGGGAGTCACGATTTTCCCGCCATCGACCACTACTGCAACCGCTTCAATTTTCGATTTCCCCTCCGTAACCATATTATATACCGCATTTCGTTCGGCGCAAATAGTCAATCCGTATGAAGCATTTTCCACATTGCATCCGGTGAAAACACTGCCATCTATCGACCTGACCGCTGCCCCCACCTTGAATCTGGAGTAAGGTGAATAAGAATTTTCGAGCGCTTTGAACGCCGCTTTCACCAACTGCAAATCAATTTCGGATATCTCCATAAAAACTCTTGCCCCAGACTGGTCTCTTGGTTTGAAAAATCTCGGAAATCGTGGCGCCCAAGTCCGAGAAAGTCTTCCTGATTCCCAAGTCCACGCCCTTTCTAATGGAATTTCCATACACGACCAAAGGGACATACTCGCGAGAATGGTCTGTGGATGTGGTAGTGGGATCACAGCCATGATCCGCAGTAATTATCAGCAGGTCCTCACCGGTTATTTTATTCATAATGCGAGGCAGGAATTCATCAAATTTTTCAAGGCCATCGCCGAAGGCCTCATAATTATTGCGATGACCCCAGAGCATATCGAAATCGACCAAATTCGCGAATATCAAGCCCTGCAAATCCTTACACATCGATCTCTCGATAGTTTCCATCACATCTTCATTATTTTCAGTATGCAAGACAGTTTGGATGCCCTCCCCAGCAAAAAGATCATTTATCTTGCCTATGGCAATGACTGGCACGCCTTCACCATGCAAATAATCCAATACCGTTCTTTTGGGAGGTTTCAGCGAAAAATCACGCCGCTCCGGAGTACGATAGAATGAGCCGGCAGAGCCGGCAAAAGGCCGGGCGATGACACGTCCCACACCGTGCTCTCCCTTAAGCATTTCACGGGCCACTTTCGATACCCTATATAACTCATCCAGCGGCACCATATCTTTATGAGCGGCGATCTGAAAAACTGAATCCGCTGAAGTATATACTATTAACTTGCGGGTCAGTAGATGCTCTTCACCAAGCTCTTTGATTATTTCGGTGCCGGATGCAGGTTTATTGCCAATTACCCCATAACCAGCCAATTCGGTGAATCTTTCGAGGAGTTCCTTGGGGAAACCGTGAGGATAAACCGGAAATGGTTTTTCCAGGACAAGACCCATCAATTCCCAGTGGCCAGTCGTCGAATCCTTCCCCGGTGAAAGTTCAGCCATTTTGCCATAACAACCTATGGCGTCTATATCACTCGGGACACCGCAAATCTCATGTATTTTGCCAAGTCCCAATGATGCCAGATTCGGAAGATTTAGGCCCCCAAGAACCGAGGCGAGGTTTCCCAAAGTATCCGAACCCGCATCGCCATATTGGTCAGCGTCCGGAAGTTCGCCAACACCGCAAGCATCAAGAATGATAAGTACTATCCTTCTGACCATCTACAAATATAAATGCACCATTTTATGACGGCGGATTTTTCAAAAACAGTATTTCTAATCAGCAAATTGGAAACACATTACCCAATTTCTATGCCTTATTGGGCGGCAGAAGAATCCTTTTGGGCTTTGGCTTTCTCGCCTTTTTTCTTATCAGATTCCTCTGGAATGGTTGGCTTATAATTAACCAGTTCGACCAGGGAGAGTGAGGCATTATCTCCCTTGCGGTGACCCCATTTTACGATTCTAGTATAGCCGCCGTTACGGTTAGAGAAATCAACGGCAATGACATTAAATAATTTCTTAAGAACGGCTCTATCCCTAATGGTCTGGTTAGCCATACGGCGGGCATGAACAGTATTGCTCTTGCCCTTGGTGATCATACCATCAACCAGCGATTTCAACACTTTAGCGCGCGAATCCGTGGTTGTAACTCTGCCATGATCCAACAGAGAAGTGACCATATTCCGCATCATTGCCAGGCGGTGGTTTCTCTTCACCCCCAGTTTTCTAACAGTTCTATTATGTCTCATTTATACTACCTCTGCTCAGATCCTTATTAAAAGTTACAACGATTCGGGGGTCCCTTCCAGGTACTTGCTTACATCCATCCCAAAAGCCAATTTCATCTCAGCGAGAATGGCATTTAACTCAGTCAGAGACTTGCGACCGAAATTACGGTACTTCAGCATATCTGATTCGCTTCTTTGGACAAGATCGGCAATCGTGATGATATTTGCCGCTCGAAGGCAATTGGACGAACGCACGGAAAGCTCCAGTTCATCGACTCGCATTCCCAAGAGGCCCCTGACGCGAACGGTCTCCGGAGCTTCGGTGACATCCTTAGTGGCCTCGCTTTCATCCTCAGGGCGAATAAATATCCTCAGATGATCAAAAATCGATTTGGCGGCAAAGGTCAAGGATTCTTCGGGTTTGATGGAACCATCAGTCCATATCTCGATGATGAGATGGTCATAGTCAGTTCGTTGGCCGATACGAGCATTTTCCACCTTGTAATTCACTCGGGTGACAGGAGAAAAGAGCGAATCAACGAATATTGTTCCTATGGGAGACTCCAGAGTTTTATGAGACTCGGAGGGCTCATAGCCACGTCCAGACCCCACATCCATTTCCATACGAAAATGAACGTCCTCGGTCAACTTGACGATATGCAATTCCGGGTTTAATAGCTCGATTTCAGCTTCCAATTCAAAATCGTTCGCAGTATAATCTCCCGGACCCGAAACATCAAGCACCATTTTCTTGGGAGGATCTCCATGAAGCTTCAGGCGGATCTGCTTCACATTCAAAACTATCTGGGTAACATCCTCCAAGACTCCGGGGATTGTGGCAAATTCATGCTTGACGCCATCAATCCTTATTGCGGTTACGGCGGCTCCCGGAATAGACGAAAGCAGGGTGCGGCGCAAGGCATGGCCCAGCGTCAGACCATTGCCGCGTTCCAGCGGCTGAATATGAAATTTGGTATAATAATCACTCGCAGTATCAACGTCGATGTTGACTTCCTGCGGCATCTGTAGGCTTTTCCATTTCATTTATTGAAGGCCCTCCAGGACTTTAATATTTTTTGGACCTATTTAGAGTATAGCTCAACTATTAACTGCTCCTGAACCATTACAGGAATTTCTTCGCGGCGCGGAATTTCGAGAATCTCTCCTTCAAGTTTGGCTTTATCAACACGAAGCCAAGCTAGATCGGTGCCCCGACCCGAGGACTTAAGAGCCTCATGAATTATTTCAAGATTCGCGCTTTTCTCCCGAACCTTAATAATATCCTTCGGTCTCAGATTAAAAGATGGCACATTGACTGTCTTTCCGTTCACACTGAAGTGCTCATGAAGGACCAGCTGACGGGCGGATTTTCTTGAGGGCGCAAAACCAAGGCGATACACGATGTTATCGAGGCGGCTTTCAAGCAGCACCAATAGATTTTCACCGGTAATGCCCCGGCCTCGTTCCGCCCTCTTGAAATAATTCCTGAATTGCTTTTCAAAAACGCCGTAAATTCGGCGGACCTTCTGCTTTTCCCGCAATTGCAACCCATACTCGGACACCTTGCGCCGCATAGTTTGCCCGTGTTGCCCGGGAGCATAAGGCCGGCGATCAAAAGCGCATTTTTCGGAATAGCAGCGAGCTCCTTTTAAAAACAGCTTCTGCCCCTCCCGGCGACAGAGTTTGCAATTTGCATCGGTATATCTTGCCATTAACTCTCCAAATACTCTCTTATCTAAACTAAAATTAAACCCGTCTTCGCTTCGGGGGACGGCAACCATTATGAGGAATGGGGGTTACATCGCGAATGGCCATAATCTCCAGGCCTGCGGCTTGCAACGAGCGTATTGCCGCCTCACGACCGGAACCTGGTCCCTTTACTCTTACCTCCACCCTTTTCAGACCCATCTCGATAGCCTCTTTTGCAGATGCTTGGGCGGCTAATTGAGCGGCAAAAGGTGTCGATTTCTTGGAACCTTTAAATCCCGCCTTTCCAGCTGAAGCCCAGGAAATGACATTGCCTTTCGTATCGGTCAGCGCCACGATAGTATTATTAAACGTGGCTTTGATGTGCGCAATGCCCAGGGCATCGATCTTCTTTCCTTTTTTCCTTACTTTCCTCTTTTTAGGTTCGGCCAATTTTCCTCCTTACAATTTCCGGGTCATAAATCTATTAGGCCTTGACCCTGCCAATTACCTTCTTGGGTCCCTTACGGGTGCGGGAATTATTCTTGGTATTTTGTCCCCGAACAGGGAGGCCTCGACGGTGTCGTAATCCTCGATATGAACCGATATCAATCAACCGTTTTATATTCATGGCGATTTCCGTTCGTAGCTCGCCTTCCACTTTGTGATGAGCATCAATGCTCGCCCTGATCTTGGCGGCATCTTCATCAGTCAATTGGTGAACTCTTGTATCTGGATTTATACCGGTTTCCTGCAGGATTAGTCTCGCTTTCTGCGCACCTATACCATAAATATAAGTCAGTCCGACTTCAATCCTCTTGTTCTTGGGCAGGTCCACACCTGCTATACGTGCCAATTAAACCTCCTATCCTTTCTATGAAACATTAACCCTGCCTTTGCTTGTGCTTGGGGTTGGGACAAATCACGCGCACCACGCCTTTACGGCGTATAATTTTGCATTTATCGCAACGAACTTTTACTGAAGTGCGAACTTTCATATCATCCTCATTGTCTGGAAAATTATTTATATCTATATACGATGCGACCGCGATTTAAATCATAAGGCGATAATTCGATGGTAACCCTATCTCCGGGAAGGATTTTAATAAAATGCATCCTCATCTTTCCTGAGATATGTGCCAGTACTCTATGGCCATTTTCCAACTCAACTTTAAACATAGCATTAGGCAGTGGTTCTAACACCTTTCCATCTACTGTTATCGCTTCCTCTTTAGCCATATCGTTAATTGCCAATGGTGAGAATCCTGGGACCATTCACCGTTATGGCGATAGTATGCTCAAAATGCGCTGATGGCTGCTTATCCTTCGTAACAATGGTCCATTTGTCTTCGAGCGTCTCAACCTTCCAAGTTCCAATGTTAACCATAGGTTCGATTGCCAGGGTCATCCCGGGTTGGAGCACTGGGCCATTGCCGGGTCTGCCGAAATTAGGGATCTGGGGATCCTCATGCATCTGCTTTCCAATACCATGACCTACCAGTTCCCTGACCACCGAATATCCGTAAGACTCAACAAAATCCTGTATGACAAAAGATATATCTGAAAGACGATTACCGGCGCGAGCCATCCCGATGCCTTTATCCAATGCCTTCCGCGTGACTTCCAGAAGCTTTTCCTTTTCAGGATCACCCGGAGGCAATAAATAACTACGGGCAGAATCTCCATAATAGCCATTCTTTAATACACCGATATCTACCGAAACCAGGTCTGCTTCAGATATTTCACGCTCACCGGGGATACCATGGACTACCTCTTCATTTATCGATACACAAATGTTAGCGGGGTAACCACCATATCCCTTAAATGCCGCAATTCCTCCATTGGCCTTAATGTAATCATTCACTTTGGCATCAAGTTGTCTGGTTGTAACGCCAGGTTTCAATATTTCCTCTATTTCTCCAAAACAGCCAGCGACAATTCGCCCAGCTTGGGCCATCAATTCGATTTCCTCTGGCTTCTTTATCGTAATCATTTCAGCCTTAAGAAATTGCCGCTAATATATCGTGAGTTATTTCATCAAATCCACGATTTGCCGCAATTACTTTGAGTAAGCCGCGTCTCTTATAAAAAGCCTCTATCGGAGAGGCAAGATCATGATAGACCTTGAGACGATTTTCGATAACTTCCTTCCTGTCATCGTTTCTTTGCACCAAAGGACCGCCGCAATTATCGCAAACTCCGCTTTGGGAGGGAGGCTTAGTCCTCAGATTAAAATCTGTCTTGCAACTGGCGCAAAAGACACGTGCCGTGAGCCGTTCTACTATCGCCTGGTCGGGAACATCAAGCTTAATTGCGCAATCAAGTTTGACCTTCAATTTCCCGAAAAGTTCTTCAAGACCTTCTGCCTGCGGCATAGTCCTTGGGAAACCATCAAGGATGAATGACCTGGCAGTTTCATCGTCCGAAAGAATCTCCTCTACTATCCCGAGTAAAACCTCGTCCGGAACCAATTCACCGGCATCCATAAATTTCTTGGCTTTCAGACCCAGGTCAGTTCCCGCAACCGCCGCTTCGCGCAGGATATCGCCGGTGGATATATGCTTAGCTTTGTTTCTGGTTGCGATTATTTTAGCTTGGGCTCCCTTTCCCGATCCCGGTGGACCAAGAAATATCAATCTCAACGCTTCTTGGGTCTCCAACTCTAGGCGTACCTGCCTCTCATCCGACCCTTCTTCATAAATCCATCATAATGACGCATAATAAGATGAGACTCAATCTGTTGCAATGTATCAAGTGCTACACCGACCACAATGAGCAAGCCCGTGCCTCCGAAATAGAATGAGACATTAAAAATGCGCGACATTATGTTGGGCATTATTGCTATCAAGGCGAAGAATACCGCTCCCGGCAATGTAATCCTGGTAAGTACCCGGTCGATATACTCCGATGTTCGTTTTCCTGGACGGATTCCCGGGATAAAGCCCCCATTCTTCTTCATATTGTCCGCCAAGTCCACTGGATTGAAGACGATAGCCGTATAAAAATAGGCGAAGAATATGATCAAGAGCCCGTAAATCGTATTATAGATTACGTGTCCAGGTGCGAACCAACCGGCAATATTGCCCATAAATTCCGAATTGGGGAAAAATGAGGTCAAAGTGCTTGGAGCAAACATAATAGATTGGGCAAAGATGATTGGAATAATACCTGCCGAGTTAACCGAAAGCGGTATGTGGGTGGCTTGACCACCATAAACCTTGCGTCCAACAACTCGCTTTGCATACTGCACCGGGATTTTTCTTATTGAGCGGGTTGCAACCACAATCGCCGCAATCACAGCTATCATCAAGGCAATAATGATAAGTTCCGACACAATATTACGTTGACCGCCAATGAATAGTCGGGCTTCGTCCATCACGGCCTGAGGGAATCTCGCGACAATCCCTATAAAAATGATAAGTGAAATTCCATTGCCAATTCCCTTTTCTGTAATCTGCTCACCCAACCACATAATAAATATACAGCCGGAAGTAAAAGTTAACATTGTAAGCAACTTAAAACCCATACCGGGGACAGGGACTACCTTCAAGCCAGACGATGTTGTAATGGACTCCAGGAACACGCTTGTTCCCATCGCCTGCAGAGCGGCAATCAGGACAGTTCCGTATCTGGTATACTGCGTTATCTTCCGCCTACCTTCTTCACCTTCTTTTTGGAGCTTTTGGAAGTAGGGAATCACGGAACCCATTAACTGGATTATGATTGATGCCGAAATATATGGCATTATACCCAGGGAAAAAATTGTGGCCTTACTGAAGGCTCCGCCAACGAACATATCATATAAACCGAACAAGGAACCCTGCGCCTGGGAGAAAAATTCGCCCAGAGCCTTAGGGTCAATACCGGGGGTCGGAACGTGCCCGCCGATTCTATAGACAATGAGAATGCCAAGCGTAAAAAGAATTCGCTCTCGGAGTTCCTGGATTTTGAAAATCGAGCGGAAGCTTTTTATCACTGTATGACCTCCACTTTACCCCCAGCAGCCTCTATCTTTTGGATCGCAGTTTTGCTAAAAGCATGCGCTGAAACATTGATGGCTCTGGAAATATCACCCTGTCCCAAAATTTTCACTGGCCGATTCTTCTTGCTGGCCAACCCGGCCTCGTAAATGTCAGCCAATTTAATCGTATTTCCTTCCAACTGGCTTAGGGCTTCCAAATTTACTGGTTGAAATTCCGTCTTAAATATATTTACAAAGCCTCGTTTGGGAAGTCTCCTCTGCAGAGGCATCTGGCCGCCTTCGGAATAAGCTTTAAACTTGTACCCACTACGAGCTTTCTGTCCTTTATGACCCTTTCCGGAAGTCTTTCCTGTACCAGAGCCAGGTCCCCTCCCCAATCTTTTCCTGCTCTTAACCGAACCTTTTGGCCGTCTTATTTCTCCTAATCTCATCATTACCTCTGGCTATTTCCCCCGATCCTGTTTTTCTACTCTCACCAGATGCTTAACCTTGTCAACCATTCCCATAATGGTTGGCGAATCTTCATGAGTGACGGTTTGATGCATCCTATGGATACCTAAAGCGATCAAAACCCTCTTCTGGTTTTGAATACGTCCAACGCCGCTTCTAATCTGAGTAATTCTAATCTTCATATTCATTCACCGTTATCGGAAAAAGTAGCTTCCAAACGGGAATCCTTTTCTTTCTCGCGTTCAGCTTGTTCACATCTCATCAATCCAGTGGCCTCTACTTCCTTTAATTTCAGCAAGCCATTCATAGTCGCCTTAACGATATTATTCGGATTAGAGGATCCGAGAGATTTCGTCAATACATCAGTGGCTCCGGCCACTTCAAGGACGGCACGGACCCCGCCACCGGCGATTACACCTGTGCCTGCGGAAGCCGGCTTGAGCAGAACGCAAGCTGCGCCATAGCGGCCATTGACCTGGTAAGGCAAAGTTCCATTTATAATTGGAACCTCAACCATCGACTTATGAGCGGCATCAGTCCCTTTGCGAATTGCCTCCGAAATTTCATTGGCTTTGCCCAATCCAACACCAACTTTCCCGCGACGGTCGCCAGCCACAACCAAAGCTGTGAAACTGAAGCGACGACCACCTTTCACAACCTTGGCGACACGACTAATATGAACAACTTTTTCTTGGAATTCTAATAATTCATCATCCTGCCTGTACAAATCGGTATCCTTTTATTTAATGATTTGGCCACCAGTATTCTAAAATTGAAGCCCGCCCTTCCGCGCTCCTTCAGCCAGGGATTTAACCCTGCCGTGATATCTATAACCCCCGCGATCAAAAATAACCTTCTCGATCCCTTTCTGCTTGGCGATCTCGGCAACGGCAAAACCGACCTTAAAAGCAACATCACGCTTCTTGTCCTTGTCGCCAATCTTACCTTTAAGCTCAGGATTTAGATCGGAGACACCGGTGATAGTTTTTCCAGAAATATCATCTACCAATTGTGCATAGACATGGCGGGATGATTTGTTGACCAGCAGACGGGGTTTCTGTAATGTGCCC
>Ga0210044_10002176_pt1 | contig 29423 bp, 22 predicted proteins | sample CryGey13umfilter_2_FD_183959 | JGI IMG/M metagenome (GOLD analysis project Ga0210044, IMG submission 183959) | Groundwater microbial communities from aquifer in Utah, USA - Crystal Geyser 4/9/14 3 um filter (SPAdes) (version 2) | ecosystem: Environmental > Aquatic > Deep subsurface >... | reverse complement strand
CTAGTGTAAACCGTCATGAATCTCCATGTTTATTTGGCTGCAAGGAGCGCCCCCAATCCCCACGAATTCTTCAAAAATACCGGCATGTTGTTGATTACAGAAAAGAAGAAAGTCATTGGGGGTCCGGGGGACAAAGTCCCCCGGCGGGCCAGGGCAGAGCCCTGCCTCCCTGAAAAGCCACGCCCATAAGCATGGTCACATGTGAAGCGTTACACTAGGCAATGGACGTCCAGGTGTTTCGCAGCCGAGCGAGATTCTCTGCCCGCTGTCGTGGTTTCGAGCCGTGCTTGGCTGACGACAAATGGGGAGCTGACAGTGCAATCCCCCATTTGTCCTTAGGATTCGTCCGGGAACAAAATGCGCATTTGGGCGAAGTCAGAGGTGGGAGGGCAAGGAAGTCGATGCAGGCGATGCCAAGCATCGTCGAAGCAGACCGACGCTGCCATCACGCCTCTGGCGATGCTCAAATGGGCAGGTTGTTTCCTGACGACTCCTTACTGGCTAGAGTCCATCTTGAAATGGCGTGTTTTGCTGAGATCGGTGGAAAATGCGACCGAACTCTGAACTCTTTCCAAAGGACATCTTTTGAGTGCCCGTTCGGAAATGCCCAAGGTGCAAGGAGCCGACGACCGATCGACGCAGGCGTACACCGGTACGCCGAGGAGCGAGGGAGGAAGGCGACGCCGCAGATCGGGTATTTCCGGACGGGCACTGGCTAGCAATGAGGATCGGATCGCCGTGCGGGCCGCAAAAGCCTAGGAGCAGCCGTTGGTGGCTCCACACGTCTCGCACTTCAGGCAGGTGCCATTACGCACCATGGTGAAGTTGGCACACTCGACACAGGGGTCACCCTCAAAGCCCTTGAGCTTAGCGATACGCAGCAACCGCCCTTTCGCGTTGTGGGTGCCGGTCTCGGAGTGGCTCGAGGCGGTGACCACTCCGCTGGCGTCGCCAGCACCAGCGTTGAGCTCGGCGGCGGCGATCGCGAAGTCCGCGAGGATCTTCAGCGACGGGATGTTGGTTCCGCTGCCGTTGCCATGGTAGGCGCGGCGGCCATCGGAGCCAGGTAGGTAGGCAACTCTGAACGCCATGTCTTCGATCGCCTCATTTTTGGCGGGCTCGCCTGGAATGGGCGAACCGGCGTAGAGTTCCTCGGGCTTGACGTGCACCAGATCGGTTCGTCCGAGGTAGGTCTGACCGAGCTCCCTGAAGATGTAGTCGATGACGCTGGTGGCCATCTTGATGGTGTCGTTGCCGGTAACGGGTCCGCTGGGCTCAAAGCGGGTGAAGACAAAGGCGTCTACATACTCTTCGAGGGGGACCCCGTGCTGCAGCCCGAGGCTGATGGCGATCGCGAAGCAGTTCATCAAGCTTCTGAAAGCAGCGCCTTCTTTGTGCATGTCGATGAAGATCTCGCCCAAAGTGCCATCGGCGTACTCGCCGGTCCGTAGGTACACCTTGTGGTGGCTGACGGTGGCTTTCTGGGTGTAGCCGCTGCGTCGGTTCGGGAGCTTGTGTCGATTGGAGATGTAGCGGCTGACGATCTTCTCGGCGATCTGGAGCGCCGGGGCTTTTTTGGCCTTGGGGGCCTCGATCACAGGGACGTCGAGCGCTCGTTCTTCTTCGAAGCCCTCGAGGTCCCCGAACTCGACGGTGGAACTCAAAGGCTGAGAGAGCTTGGAACCGTCGCGGTAGATTGCGACGGCCTTGATCATCCACTTCCAGGCGTTCCAGTAGGCGTCCTGCACATCGGCGACGGTGGACTCCCGCGGCATGTTGATGGTCTTGGAGATCGCGCCGGAGACGTAGGGCTGGACAGCGGCCATCATCTGCAGGTGGCCATTGACGCCGATGTATCGTTGTCCGTAGGCCCCGCAGCGGTTGGCGCAGTCGAAGACCGGCAGGTGCTCATCGGAGATGTGCGGGGCGCCTTCGATGGTCATGGTCCCTGAGCAGTAGTCGTTGGCCTCCTTGATCTGGGCGGCGTTGAAGCCCAGATGGGTCAAGATGTCGAATTCCATACGGCTGAGGTCTTCCTTTCGGATACCGAGCTTCTGGATGCAGAACTCCTCGCCTAAGGTCCAGTGGTTGAAGGCAAACGAGATCTCGAAGGCGGAGCCGAGCGCGGCTTCGAGCCGCTCGATGGCCGCGTCGTCGAATCCTCTCTCCCCCAAGCTCTTGTGGTTGATGTGGGGAGCACCCCGCAGCGTGCCAGCGCCTCTGATGTGGCGGATGATCTCCTCATTCTCGGAAGTTGTGTAGCCCAGGTGTTTGAGCGCGTTGGGGACCGAGTGGTTGATGATCTTGAAGTACCCCCCACCAGCCAGTTTCTTGAACTTGACCAAGGAGTAGTCCGGCTCGATCCCGGTCGTGTCGCAGTCCATGATGAGCCCGATCGTTCCCGTTGGGGCGACGACCGTGACCTGCGCGTTGCGGTAGCCGTTGGCGATTCCGAGCTCGAGAGCGCGGTCCCATGCGCGCCGAGCGGCTTCGAGCAGATAGGGCGGAGCGGTGCTGGGGTCCAGCCCGACGGGGGCGACGCTCAGGCCCTCGTACTCGCAGGCAGGACTGTTGTAGGTGGCACGGCGGTGGTTGCGGATGACCCGCAACATGGCGTCACTATTCTTGGCATAGCCAGGGAAGGGCCCCAAGTTGCCAGCCAGCTCGGCGCTCGTCGCGTAGGACTCGCCACCGATGATCGCCGCCATTGTGGCCGCCAAGGAGCGACCCTTCGCGGAGTCGTAAGGGATCCCCTTCAGCATCAGCAAGGAGCCCAAGTTGGCGAAGCCAAGACCGAGCGTTCGATAGCCATAGCTCAGCTCGGCGATCTTTCGGCTCGGATACTGAGCCATCAGCACGCTGATCTCGAGCGTGATGGTCCACAGTCGAATGGCGTGTTGGTACTCCTTGACCCTCACTTGCTCGCGGGAGTCGAGGAACTTGACGAGATTGAGGCTGGCCAAGTTGCAGGCGGTGTCGTCAAGGAACATGTACTCCGAGCAAGGATTCGACGCTCGGATCGGGCCATCTTCCGGGCAGGTGTGCCACTCGTTGATGGTCGTGTCGTACTGAATGCCGGGATCCGCGCAAGCCCAGGCGTTGTAGGTCACCTTGTCCCAGAGCTCCTGGGAGTCCACTACTTTGGCGACTCCACCGTCAGAGCGTCGCTTGAGCTCCCAGGGCTCCTTGCGTGTGACCGCGTCCATGAAGGCGTTGGAGATGCGGACGGAGTTGTTCGAGTTCTGGCCGCTGACGGTGCGATAGGCCTTGCCATCCCAGTTGGTGTCGTAGGCCTCGATGGGGAGCTCGCTCTTGCCTTGCTTGGCGAGGGCGATCACGCGTGCGGCCATCTGGCTCGGGACGTCGTCCTGGACCGCGCTGCGGATGGCGACCGCCAAGGCTCGGTTCTTTTGAGGCTCATACCGATCGTCGGCGACGACCCCTTCGGAGGGATTGAGGATGGCCTGGAGCACGGCCTCGAGGCGTCGTTTGATGCGCCTAGACCCAGCGACGATGGCAGCGACCTTCTCTTCCTCGACACGCTTCCAGTCGACGAAGACCTCAATGTCGGGATGGTCCATCTCCAAACAGACCATCTTGGCCGCTCGCCGAGTCGTTCCGCCACTCTTGATGGCGCCCGCCGCCCGGTCTCCAATCTGTAGAAAGCTCATCAAGCCTGAGCTGCGACCGCCGCCGCTCAAAGGCTCACCTTCCGAACGCAGGGAGGAAAAGTTCGTGCCAGTGCCCGAACCATACTTGAACAAGCGCGCCTCCCGAACCCAGAGATCCATGATCCCATCGGGGTTGACGAGATCGTCGGTGACCGACTGGATGAAGCAGGCGTGCGGCTGGGGATGTCGATAGGAGTCCGTGGTCTGGTAGACCTGAGCCGTCTTGGAATCGACTCGCCAATGGCCCTGGGCCGGGCCGTTGATGCCATAGGCCCAATACAGCCCCGTGTTGAACCACTGCGGGCTGTTCGGGGCACACATCTGGTTCGCGAGCATGTAACAGTGCTCGTCGTAATAGGCGCGTGCGTCGGCTTCGCTGTCGAAATAGCCGTGGGTGGCGCCCCAATAGGTCCAGCAGCCCGCGAGGCGGTGGAAGACCTGACGAGCGTCGGTCTCGGAACCGTACCGCATCGTCTCCGGCAGACCCACCATGGCGTCCAGATCTGGCTCTGAGTTCTGGAGCCACTCGGGCACTCCCTCCTCAGCAGTCCTCTTCAAACAGGTAGGAACCCCAGCCTTTCGAAAATACTTCTGAGCCAGAATGTCGGTTGCGACATGGCTCCAGGTATGGGGGACCCAGACATCGCCTGCTCTGAAAACGACAGAGCCATCCGGGTTGCGGATCTCGCTGCTCCGCCGCTCGAACCTCAGCTCGGAATAAGGGGACTCACCTTCGACAGTGAAAACGCGCTCGATCTTCATAGGAACTCCCTTCCCGTACACGTGCCTCCGTGGCGTTCGGCGTTGTCCTCCACCGACCCTCATCGACGATGAGGTGCCTCCTTTGCACGGTGCCAAGCTCAACTTGAGCCCAAGCCGTAAACACAAGTATGACGGTTCGTGTGGCCATCCAAAAGCAAGGCTCACAACGACGCGCTCAGCCGACAACCAAGAGGCCTACTGCCTCACACACAAGCCTCTTCTTGTGACTGAACAAAAGTATAGTATTGGCTCGCAGGACGCGCAACGAAAAGAAACCATTGTCTGAACTCTTCTGTGTCAGACGAAGTCACTGAGATTCTGTTGCCGCTCGGCGAGGGAGGAAGCTACCACCGTCCGCCCTCGCCAAACAAGGCGAAAAACAGATGGTGTCTTGGGGAACGACCTGTTTTCACCCTGAAATGAGGCAGTTGGGCCACGAAATCTATGTGCAAAATGAGTGTTTAGCGGACGAAAACTCGATTCGAGATTGGTATTCACAATTCTGGATGAATAGAACCATGAATTCGTGTGTGGTTCTAAGTCCCGATGATCCAAACGGAGCTTGCCGTGTTCGTCGCCGCGCCCCCCGCGCCCCCTCAAGCCCCTTCGCGAACCTCGATTCGGTGTCAAACGCCTCCGTTGACAGAAGATGGAGGTTCTGGAAAGGTCCCGCGAGCGTGGACCAGAAATAGAGGGTGACATCCGACCCTCCCATTGTCGGATGACAAGCAACCCCACCATCGAGAGCTGAACTTCAATGAGAGCACCCGTCATCGTCGGAGTTGCAGGTGGGACCGGGTCAGGCAAGACCACCCTCGCCAAGAAAGTCTGTGAGGGTGTGGGTTCTGGTGCCTCACTTGTCCAGCACGACTGGTACTACAAGAACCAATCGATGCTCACGCGCGAAGAGCTGGCGATGGTCAATTTCGACCATCCCGACGCGCTGGATAACGAGCTCCTTATTCGCCAGCTCGAGGCGTTGAAACGTGGAGAGGCGATCCAAGCGCCGATCTACGACTTCAAGACCCACGCGAGAGCCGTCGAGACCCTCGAGATCAAGCCCAACAAAGTGATCGTGGTCGAAGGGATTCTGCTCTTCGCCATCGACGAGCTGCGCGACCTCTTCGACATCAAACTGTTCGTCGACACCGATGCCGACATTCGCGTCTTCCGAAGAGTGCGACGAGACATTCGGGAGCGGGGACGAGATTTCGAGTCGATCCGCCGGCAGTACTATGAGACCGTCCGCCCAATGCATCTGCGCTACGTCGAGCCAAGCAAGAGAACCGCGGATCTGATCATCCCAGAAGGCGGTCAGAACCGCATCGCCCTCGAGATGATCATCGAGCGCTTCAAGAATTTTCTCGATTGACCCGATGCTCATGCTGCGCGACCGACCCCCAAAAGAGACGGGATATTAGAGCTTTGGAGCCTTTTTTCCGGGGGACCCGTGTGTCTGCTATCTTGCGTGATGTCGAGGAACTTGCTAGGCGACTCGGGTCCCCTCCAAGAGCTCCCTCTCGAGGTTGTGTCATGACACGAAACATCTTTTTGGTCCTCTCCGTTGCGCTTCTTCTCGCCGCTGGTTGCGGCTCCCCATCTACGGGACAGCAGTCGGACGCCATCAACCTGAACGACCTCGGCAACTCCGATGCGGACGTCTCGACGTGCCTCTTCGGGTGGGAGGATTGCGCAGGGACTTGCGTCAGCTTGACCACCGACCCCGTGAATTGCGGCGCGTGTGGAAGTGTTTGCACCGACGCTGTCTGCGCCTTCGGAGTTTGCGTCGCTTCCTGTCCTTTCTCCACGACCGAATGCGCTGGTGGCTGCTTTGATGTTCGCAGCTCGGCGCAGCACTGCGGCGCCTGCGACAGCCCCTGTCTCGACGCACAGGTCTGCGTCGACGGCAGCTGCGCGACAACCTGCCCTGACGGTCAGACGAGCTGTGGGGACACTTGCCTCGATTTGACGCTCGACCCGCAAAATTGTGGGACGTGTGGAGTCCGCTGTCGTGATGCCGAGGTGTGCTCCGGTGGGCAGTGCCTCTCGACCTGCCCAAGCGGTACCCAGCCCTGCGACGGTGGCTGCGCGAACGTCCTCGAAGATCCCCTGAACTGCGGGGGGTGTGGACAGGTCTGCGTGGAATCTCACCTTTGCACCAACGCGGTGTGCGAAGGCTTGACGTGCGAGGCTAGAGAGCTCGTTTGCAACGGCGTGTGCATCGACCCGAGCTTCGACTCGAACCACTGCGGAGCCTGTCAGAATCGCTGCACCCCCGATGAAAGTTGTGTGAATGGTGCTTGCACCAACATCGCGACCTGTGGGGCCGGCATGCTCCTGTGCGGACAAGCTTGTGTCGACCCAACACGCGATGCCTCGAACTGCGGCGGATGTGGCCTGATTTGTCCGGACACCGAGACCTGCGACCAAGGCCACTGCACCTCGACGGGCTGTGCTCCGAACCTGACGATGTGCGGGCAGACCTGCTTCGATCTACAGACGAGCCCCAACAACTGTGGCGCTTGCGGAGTCGCCTGTCCCACGGGCGGCACCTGCCAACAGGGCGTCTGCAGCACGGGCTGCACCAACTCGACCACCAACTGCGGAGGGGTTTGCGTCGACCTCTATCTCGACCCCGCAAACTGCGGCTCCTGTGGCCAGCAGTGCGGCACAAGCCAGGTTTGCGTCGGCGGCACCTGTCAAAGTCAGTGTCCGTGGCAGCTGACCGAGTGCGCAGGAGTCTGTGTGAACACCAACAACGACTTCGCCAACTGCGGTGGCTGCGGGGATGCCTGCAACACCAACCAGGTCTGCCTCAACGGCCAATGCCGCGGGAATTGCTCCTCGCAGCTCTTCGATTGCGACGGCAGCTGTGTCAACTTGCGCACCGACCGGTGGAACTGCGGCGCCTGCGATGTGGTCTGCCCAAACGGCAGCACCTGCAACAACGGCACGTGCCAAAGCGTCTGCCAAAACGCAGAAGTCATGTGCGGGGGGCGTTGCGTCGATGTGCAGTCCGACGAGAACAACTGTGGAATCTGTGGAAACGCCTGTCCGCCAGAGCTAGTGTGCAGCGCCGGACAATGCACTTGTGCTCCCGATCAGACACTCTGCAATGGAGTCTGTGTGGATACCATGAGCAATGTGAATCACTGCGGGGGGTGCGGTTTGGCCTGCGCTGCATCTCAGACCTGCAATTGGGGAGCTTGCGGCCAGAACCTCTGCCCACAGGGCTCCGATCCTCAGGGAGCGTGCGTCAACGGATCGGACTGCGACATCGTGTTCAATGGCGCGGTCGACGTTGGCCAGGTCTCGCTCAACTGCCTTTACCCATGCGTTGGCTCGCCCAACATGTCCCAATGCACCGCCGATTGCGTCGAGCGAGAAGCCGGCACTACGCCGGCCTGCTCAAGCTGCTTCGGAGACCTGGCCGCCTGTGGATTCAGCAGCTGTCTGGCCGCATGCACGGGCAGCCCTGGCTCAACGGCCTGCCAAAGCTGCCTGGACACCAACTGCATGCCGCAGATGAGCGACTGCAGCGGCTATCCTTAGGCGTCGTCCGGGAACAAAATGCGCATTTGGGCGAAGTCAGAGGTGGGAGGGCAAGGAGGTCGATGCAGGCGATGCCCAGCATCGTCGAAGCAGACCGACGCTGCCATCACGCCTCTGGCGATGCTCAAATGGGCAGGTTGTTTCCTGACGACGCCTTAGCCTAGCCGAGTGCCCGTCCGGAAATACCCCATCTGCGGCGTCGCCTTCCTCCCTCGCTCCTCGGCGCACCGGTGTACGCCTGCGTCGCTCGGTCGTCGGCTCCTTGCACCTGGGGCATTTCCGAACGGACACTCAAAAGATGTCCTTTGGGAAGTGCGTGCTCCGCTGAGATCGGCGGGACATGCGACCGACTCTGAATTTCAAGAGGGTGTGGCACTTTTGGGGCGCTGAAGAGAGGAACGGGCTCTGCCCGCACCCGTTGGGGGACGAGGTCCCCCAAACCCTCCTGTCTTCAGACCAGGAATTCGCTGTCTCCCAAGACCTGTGTGCTTTCTCTGAGGCCAACCACAAGGGTTTGAGAAGCCTCCGATGGCCAGTCAGCAAGAGATCTCTCCGTGAGACCAACCCCTTTGTTGACTGCAATCGAGAAAAAGCAAAAGGGGGTCCGGGGGACAAAGTCCCCCGGCGGGTCAGGGCAGAGCCCTGCCTCCCTGAGAGAGCCACACCCATTTCAAGATGGACTCGCCTAGAGGCTACTTAGCGCGTCAGGACCGATGTCAGAACAACGACTCAGATGGGCTGACACCACCTGACCCACTCGCGCATGAGTAAATGGATCCAGCGTATGGAACTGGATTCCGATCCCTTGGCGCGCACGATCCTGACGCACGACTTCACAGGTGATCTCCACGACGCCGAGCCCTGGTGCGCTCAGCACGAGGTCGAGTGAAGTCCCGATCGGATGCATCTTCCCTGAAGACAAGAAAGCGCCCCCTGTCGAGAGGTCCTTCACGTCGTAGTAACCCATGTGCAGGTCGTTGCAACAGAACGCCTGCCCACTCGGTATGTCTGCTCGCCTAGAGATACGCCGATCCTCGATTCCCTTCGCCGACATCTCTTTCCTCCACTTCTGTGCCCTGCCCAAAAAGCGCAGGGCGCACTGTTATTCAGTCCAAACAATTGGGTGAGTAATCACGTCGTCCGGCGATGATGCGGAGAGTGAAGAAGTCCCTCGAAGCTGCGGAGGCGCTGGTGCAAAAAAAGCGCAAGGAGGGGGTAATGGGGCAGCTGATGAGCGACAGGCTATTCCTGAAACGTACGAAAGTCGGCAATACCTGTCAACCCAGATTCGTTCAGATTGGTTTGTCCGATCGGTTCGCAACTGACTGATATCTAGTGATTATATTTTCATGATTTTGAGATAGATAAAGACTCTACAGTCCGCGTTCTGAGCCAACCCCATAGGCTGAGCCAAAAGCTCCAGCGCACGAAGAAAACCCGAAGAAATTGCCCCGCCGTTCGACCTGGTCGATTCTCGCCAAAGCGGTTCAAGGACGAATCGCAGCCCCAGCCAGATCTCGCGGACCACAAGGATGTTGGTCGAGCGGAGGATTCAGTGAACAGCACGATATTTCGTCGAGACGTCGCGAGAGCGATCGAGGTTCTCTTCTGCTGCAAGCCAGAGACCTTCGGTGGCCTCCCCAACACGAAGGAAATTCGTACCGCCTTCCGTCGGCGAGCGTTTGACACCCACCCCGACCGCGCCACTGGGGTAGGACGCTCCGAGCGCGACCAAAAAGAGGCGTTCATCGAGGTGCAGCGGGCCTACACGACCCTCATGGAGCTCGCCAAAAGACGCCCAGCAGTGAGTCCCTCCAGGACCCCACGCCCTTACTCGACCCGAAAGCACGCCGAGCCTGCACACGCGCCTCGCACATTGCGCTTTGGCGAGTACCTCCTGAAGGCGCGATTGGTGAGCTGGAAAACGCTCGCTCAAGCCGTCGCTTGGCAGCAAGCACAGCGGCCTCGCCTCGGTGAGTTGGCCATCGAGTCGGGATTCCTGACCCGAGAGCAAGTCAAGGAAGTCCTGGAGACTCGCCGGCGAAAGGGCGAGCTCCACGTCCTCTTCGCCGACTACGCAGTCACCATGGGACTCCTCACCCAGTTCCAGCAGATGATCCTCGTGGGACGTCAACGGCGAATGCAGCGTCCCATCGGCCAGTACTTCGTCGAGAACAACCTGCTCAGCAAGGATGAGCTGAACAAGGCGCTGCGGGCTCACAGGAACCAAGAGCCCTGGACGCAGCCTTGGGATGCCACCTACGCAGGCACCGAGTCCGCTGCTCGGGCCTAATCCAAGCGCTTACGCGAGCCGTCGCTCCCAGATGAGAGACTGAAATCGAGCGACGGCTGGCTTGGCGGTGCGCACGGCGCGTGGGCCATAGTCGACGTGGTAGAGACCGAAGCGAGCGTCGAAGCCCCCCCACTCGTAGTTGTCGATAAGGGACCAGTGGAAGTAGCCCTGCACATCGATGCCTTGTGAAAGGCTCTCGTCCAAAGCGTGAATCGCCTGCTCGAGCGCCACTTCTCGGAGCAGCTGGTCGGGACGCCGGCCGGCTTCGGGCCCATGCCCCGGTGTGCCAATCCCATTCTCCATGACGAACACGGGCAAGTCTTCGTGCCCCCTCGTTCGCGCCAAGAGATAGTCCGAGAAGCGCGCAGGGCTGGTCGGCCACTCCCACGGATGGACCTTCAATCCTCGCGCACCAACGTACTCGCTGAGGAAAGGGCCATAGTAGTCAAAGGCCACGCTGTCGACGGCGTCTTCGTGACGGCCGAGGGCGCTCGCCAGCTCCCTGAACGCATCGCTGGGCAGCAACCACTCGAAGAACTTGTCTACCCCTTTGTCGAGACCACGGTTGAGGCCAGACTCCCTCCACTGGGCTCTCGACCCGCCTGTGTCCCGGGTGCTCGGACGCAGTAGGTCGAAGAGCATCCGATCGTACGAATAGGCTGAACATGCCCAGGGGTTGAAGGTGACCACCGGGCGCTCTAGGTTTAGTTCTTGGTAGACGGCGTGCGTGGCCCTGTAGGCATAGAGATGCGCGAGCATCAGATGGTTCATCGCCGTCAAAAAACTCCTGCGGCCGAGCTTCGCGAGACCGCGCGGGAACACCCCTAGGACATAGGTCGCCAGCGCCAGCGCGTTGGGTTCGTTGACGGTCACGTAGTGGCGGACGGGCTCGACGTGTCGCTCGCTCATCGCCCGGGCCAGCGCGTCGACCAGCGTCCGAACAAAGGCTGCGAAGCGCCTCGGAGTGTCTCGCGAGAGCCACGCATCCCCGCAGAGCCAAGCGGGGTGCGTAAAGTGATGCAGGGTGACCACCGGCTCCAGCTCCAGCTCCCGCAGGGTCACCAGCATCTCGACATAACGGGCCAGCGCAACGGGCTCGAGGAGCGCGGTGGGCTGAGGTTGAAGGCGCGCCCACTCCACTCCCAAGCGCAACGCCGAGAGCCCAAGCGAGCGGGCGCGACCCAAGTCCTCGCGCCACAGGTTCCAGAAGTCGGCGCCCCTCGCCGTCCTCCTCGCCAACCCTTGGCGCTCCCAGGCGCCCCAATTGTTCTCTGGTTCGCTGGGGCCATTGAGGTGCCCCTCCACCTGGAACGCCGAGGTCGACGCACCCCACAGGAAGGAATTGGGGTACCTCATATGCCGCTCGCCAGCTGCACTTCGTTCACGACCACAGGCTCCTGCGCATATCGAGGGGCTTCACTGAACAACCGCGTGCCGCTGGAGATCCGGACTCGGTGGCCGCGCCACGCGATGTGCCGTTTGAAGGGAGCGGTGAGCCAAATCGCCAGGACCAAGCCGTCCTTGAGTGGGCTGTAAGGCAGGCAGCGCGCCAACCCCGCGGTGCCACGGAGGTAGCCCGTGAACATCGCGTCGCGGGCGATGCACAGGAAGATGCCCATGAACAGGGCGAGATTGACGGGGGCACCCGCTAGCGCCGCGAGGACTCCCCAGACCAGCGGTGAGGTCAAAGGCTCGAGGAGGTAGAGACCCGGATTGAGCCGCGTTCTGAGCATCGCCCAGCGCAAGTGTCGGCGCCAGAACCCACCAACGGTCAGGCTGCGATTGATGTTCTTGAGAATGGTCGGGGCGAGCACGACCTTGTAGCCCGCGGTTTGGTACATTCTGCCGATGATGTAGTCCTCGGCGAGCACGGACGCGACGCTCTCGAAGCCTCCGAGAGACTCGAATTCGCTGCGCCTGAACATCATCGACTTGCCGACCACCAGCGTGGGACCGGGAAGGTGATGGGAGAGGCCGACACCGGCCGCGATGTGTCCATTGAGGTGCAGGTTGTCCATGGTCGCTCCGAGGCTGTCCTCGTCGCTGCCCACGAAGAGGTTCGAGACCAACCCCACGCGTTCTCTCCCCAGCACCGCGACGGTCTCGCGCAAGTAGCTCGAAGGCGCCTGAACGTTCGAGTCGCTGATGAGCACCACCTCGTGGTCGACGCTGTCGAGCATGGCCCGCAAGTTCGCGACTTTTGGGTTGATGCCCTTCTTCCCGTCATGAATGACGAGCTTCGAAGGGACGCTGGCGTACTCAGCAGCCAACTTATTGACGAGCTTGATGGCCGGATCGGAGCTGCCCTCCACGCCAAAGATCAGTTGGAAGGCGGGGTAGTCTTGCTCGAAGAAGCTGCGCAAATTGGACTCCAGCTGGTCGTCCGCACCACACAGCGGCTTGAGGACGGAGATCGGCTGAATTCGAGGGTTCTGCGCCGCGCCGCCCCTGATGGATTTGTGCAGAGCAAAGAGCGCAACGGCGAAAAGTGAACAACCAGCAAGGGTGATGAAGACGAGGATTGTCGATGTCATGGCAAACTCCTCTGAAATCGGCGACCTCGAGCAGGCTCGGGTCAGCACGTTCGAAGACACGCTCTGGTCGCTGCATTGAGCGAATCGCGTGCCAACAACGGTTTCTTTTGTTTTCAGATGGTTACGGTTCTGCGGTGGGAGGCATGTGCGAACGCAGGGTGTCGATTCGACGCTCTGCGTTCGCACATGGGCCCCGCTATTGGCAGTTGACCGTCAGTCCCCAGGAGTTGAGCCGGCCGGTGTCAAAGCTCGCGTCGTCGGCGACCTTCAGGATCCAGGCTCCATTTGCGCTGACGCCCACGAAGCTCGTCAAGCTGCTGTCAGGGGTCAGGGTGCCCGGATAGTTTCCGATGAGGTTGGCGGCGCCGCCGCCGCTTCCGTTGGCCAGCCTGACAGTCACACCCCCTGGCGAGGTGAGGTCGACGAGCAAGTCTCCGCGAAAAGTGTGGGTGATGTTGATGTCCACCGAGATGGCCGAGACCGTGCAGTTGCCCGTCAGCGTGATCGTACTGCTGATGCCAGTGGTGCTGTTGTCTGGGATCGCCAGATTTGGTGCGCTGCTCCCGACCAAGACCGCGGGGGCATCAGTACAGATTGGTGTCGTAGCGGTGTCATCGCAGCGCAGGCCATTCTCGGTGCAGTCGACGACGTTGCTGGCAACCAGACATCCGTCGGCGTCTGGGGCGCAGCTCACGAGGTCGTCTCCGATACACTGCAGAGCGGCATCACAGAGGTTGACGAGTGTGCAAGGGTCTACGCATTGCGCACTTGCTCCGCCAGGATCGTGGCAGACCTCGCTGCTCATGGCGCAGTCGGTGCGGGTCTCCACCAGACAGTTGAAGGCGTTCAAGACACAGTCGACGACTTGATTTCCGTCGCAAGTTTGGCCTTCGGTCGTGCACTGCTCGAATTGGTCGCAGGAGTTGTCGAAGGTGATGGCGCATGCCGCCTTCGCTGTGGATGGATCGCAATACCCATAGCCATACTGGACCTGCGCACAGTTCGCCGTCGACGGAATCAGGCACCCGTAGCGATCCATTTGGCAAATCTCGAGGGCCGGACCCGCACCGCAGGACGTCCCTACTGCGCCGCACTCCTGTACGTCGGAGCATCCTCCGGGGTGGGAGCAGACGGCGTTTGCACCGGAATCGTCGCACGAACCCGCGTTGAGCGTGCAGTCGTAGGTCTTTAGCTCGAGGCAGCCAAACACGTTGCGCTGGCAAACCTCGAGATTCCCGCCATTACAAGTCCGCGCTTCGGCCGCGCACGGGGTCGTGACCCACTCACACGGATCGAATACGCACTCGGGAACGTCTCCAGTGACTCGACAAGTCGCCCCGCTCTCCGCGCAATCAAAAGCGGCCTCGACCAGACAGCCTTCGGAGTCTGCCGCACACGTCACAATCTGACTGCCGTCGCACGATGTCCCAGCAACACTGCAGTTCGTCACTCCGTCGCACGGGTGCTCCACGATGCATTTCGCGACCCCCATCGCTTCGTCACAAGTCCCATAAGGATACTGTCCGCAGTCGTCGCGCTTGGTTTCTACAAGACACCCGCTGCTGTTTTCGGAACACGTCACCAGCTCGGTCCCATCGCAAGACAGTCCCGATGTTGAGCACGATGTGAAACCCTCGCAGGGATCCCCGCTCGTTTCTTGGCTGTCCGAGTTCAGCTCACCACCATCGGTGGAGTCTTGCTTTCTTGGGTCACCAGAATCGTCACAGCCAACAACCATCGAGATCGCCGCCAGAACCCATAGAAACTTGAACCGCAGCACTTTGACCTCCCCGATACCCGGACAATGAACAATCACGATGTGCGAACAGCCGCGGCCCTCGCAACCCAAAGAGAAGTATCACTTTCGTGGACCGACTTCCATAGGAAGTCCTTCCTCCGCCCAGCGGAAGAGGCTAATCCAAACAGCGATTACTTCTTCGACTTCTTCGACTTCTTCGACTTCTTCGACTTCTTTGACTTCTCGTCTCCGTCCTCGTCTTCGTCTTCGTCTCCGTCCTCGTCCTCGTCCTCGTCTTCGTCTTCGTCCTCGTCCTCGTCTTCGTCTTCGTCTTCGCCCTCGTCTTCGTCCTCGTCTTCGTCTTCGTCCTCGTCTTCGTCCTCGTCCTCGTCTTCGTCCTCGTCTTCGTCTTCGTCCTCGTCTTCGTCTTCGTCTTCGTCTTCGTCTTCGTCTTCGGCGGTTCGTGCTCCAGAACCCGTCACGTCCCCTGAGCCCTCGGCGAGGAGCTCGTCTTCAATGGGATCGGCCTCGATGGCTTCGAGCATCGCGAGGGCGTCGTCGGCTTGGGATTCAGGGACTTCGATGCGGAGGTTCAACGCGATCTGGCCCAGACCCGCGAGCGCCCCATGACGCGTCCCAACGAGCTGCGCTGCGATGTCGTTACGCCTCAAGAGGCCAGTGAGCAGCTCGGCCTCCACGGGGCTGGTCGGCCTGAGCACGGTGATGAAGGGCTCATCGGGAGCGACGGTAGGTCCTTGAACCTCGTCAATGATCTTCTGTCGAATGGCGTGCACCTCTGCCCGCTCGGCATCATCGATGGAGTGATCCCACGCCGAGCTCAGCGCTTGGTAGGCGAGCTTGAAGCGTTTGGCGTCCACGAATCTTTGGCCTCGCTCGAAATACTTGGTGCGCAACGACGTGTGGATCCGGTTCTTCTTCTCTTCGAGCTGTTGTCGTTCTTGCTCCGTCCCGTCGAACCGCAAGAGCGCCAATCGGTACTCTTGCAGCGCCAATCCCGCTTCTCCGGAGTCGAATTGCACGTCACCTCGGTCGCTATAGGACTGCCACGTTCGCTTCAAGATCTTGTCGAAAAATCCCATCAGATTTCTCCATCGCTCGACCCAACCCCGCTCGTTCTGGTCTCAAACGAGCGCAAGCGGGTTCTTCAAGGACAAAAAAACAACCGCGCTATTGGAGCTGCACACCTCAGATTGCTTCGAAGCACGCTAGCATGCGCCCTACAGCGAGTCATGCTGTCGACAACCAACAGTCGTCTTCAACTGGGCTGCACGCCTTCCGAGGGAGGAGGCACCGACACCTGGGAACGACGAGTCAGCCGAGGCAGGAGGCGGCGTCGCAGCCCACCACCGGCAGAGGATTTCGCGAGCTCCAGCAGGAGATAGAAGTAGGGGACGACGACGAGGGTCAAGAGCGTCGACGCGACGAGCCCGCCGATGACGGTCCGTCCCAACGGCGCGTAGGGAATGCCAACGATCCCAGCACCGCCGATGGCCATGGGGATCAAGCCGAAGATTGTGGTCAGCGCAGTCATCAACACCGGGCGTAAACGCCGCGTGGCCCCCTCCACCACGGCCTCTGCCAGCGGCATGGAGGACCGGAGCTGGGTGATCGTGTCCACCAAGACGATAGCGTTGTTGACGACGACGCCGACCAGAATGACGAGGCCGACGCCCGCCATGATGTCGAGCGCGGTGTCCGTCAAATAAAGTGCCCAATAGACGCCGAGAAAGGCGAAGGGAATCGAGAAGACGATGGAGACCGGGACGAGGGCCGACTCGAAGAGCACCCCCATCAGGAGGAAGACGAAGACAATCGCCAGGATCAACGCGAACTGCTGGTCTCCCTCGCTCTCCTTCATCTGCCTGAAGCGATCCCCCTTGCCCAGCTCGTAGCCACGAGGGAGCTCGAGCCCATCTAAGACTCCATCGATGGTGGTCGAGAGCGCCTCGAGGTCCTCTTGATGGGTGTTGACCTTGATGTCGAGGAGCGTGGTTCGGTTCTCTCTATGGATGCTGCCAAATCCTTTCTCGATGCGAGCCGAAGTCAGCCGGCCCAGCTGCGAACCTGCATCTGAGCCCGAGACCCGGACGGAGAGCAGCTCGGAGAGCGACTTGGAGGCGGCCTTCGCCCCCACCGCACGCATCTCGAAGTCTCTCCCGCCCAGCTCGATCTCGCCCAGGCGTCGTCCGCGCAAGGAGTAGTCGACGACGCCGCCGACGAGGGCGGCGGAGAGCCCGTGCCTCTGGGCCACCCCCCGGTCGAGCTCGAGGTGCAGCTCGTCGATCAAGTCCTCTTCAAGATCTGCTTCGACGCTCACCACCTCGGGGATGAGCTCGATTCGGCGCACGACCTCTTCGCTCAATTCCGCCAAGCGCTTGGAGTCTGGTCCGCTGAGCTTGAGCGTCACCGACGAGTCGCTCGCCCCTCCACCTCGACTCTTGTGGCTCCAGCCAATCTGGTTCTTCACTCCAGGGCGCGTGGGAAGCTTCTCCTTGAGGGCAGCGACGACCTTCTCTCGGTCGACGACCTCGCCGTTCTCGTCTTCGCCGAGGAACACCTCGAGGCGATGACGTCGTCCGTTGGTGCGGCTGAGATAGGACTCGATGCCCATCTCGCCTTTCATCGCCTCGACCGTAGCTTCGACCTCCCTGAGGTGCCCGTCGATCTCATCGAAGCTCATCGAGGCGGGAACATCGAAGCGGATCTGGACGTCGTTGAGGCGAGTCTCCAGCTCGTCGGTCTTCTTGAGTCGTGCGAAGGGGATGGCGACAGTCGCGCTGATGGCCAAGACCAAGAAGGCGGTGTCGAGGCGATGGCTCAAGACCCAACGCAAGACGAAGCGGTACAGGTTCTCGAGTCCCATCATTCCCCAGGAAGGGGCGTCTTTCTTGTTCGTCCGGCCTCCGAGGTAGAGGCTCGTCACTGGCACGAAGAGCAAGCTGACGAAGAGACTCGCGACGAGACTGATGCAGACGGGGTAGCCGATCTTGCCGAGATAGAAGGAGAGGCTCTCGCTGCCTGACATCAAGATCATTGGGAGAAAGACCACGACGGTGGTCGAGGTCGCGACGACCAAGGCCAGGGCGACCTCGGCGGTGCCGTGTATGGCCGCCTGCCTGGGCGACTCGCCGGCCTGTCGCAGTCGTTGGATGTTCTCGACCACGACGATGGAGTTGTCGACGACCATCCCGACCGAGAGCATCAGGCCCATCATGGTCAGGAGGTTGAGGGTAAAACCGGTGAAATACATGACGATCAGCGTGACGAGCAGGGAGACCGGGATGGCGATCATGACCATGAGTGTCAGGCGCATTCTCCTGAGGAAGACCAGGAGAATGACGAAGGCAAACGCGCCCCCGAAGACCGCCGTCTGCTTCAGGTTGTTGATGGATTCGAGGATGAGCTCGCCTTGGTTTTGGAACTCATGGAACTCGAAGTTTTTGAGCTCTGGGTCGTTCTCCATCTGCTCGTGGAGCAGCTTGGTGATGGAGTTCGTCACGTCGATCGTGTTGGCGTCGGCCTCCTTGAAGATGTCGAAGAGGACTGCGTCCTTGCCATTGATGCGGTTGATCGAATCGCTGTCCTCGAAGTCGAGCCGCACGGACGCGACGTCTTCGAGCCGATAGCCGTTGCCGACCGGCATTTGGCGCAGCTCTTCGAGATCCTCGAAGCGAGCCATGACGCGCACGGCGTCTCGTCCGCGCCCGGTCTCCAAATAGCCGGCGGAGGTCGAGAAGTGGCTGCGCCGCAGCTGCTGAATCAGTTCGTAAGTCGCCAAGCCCGCGGCATTGGTCAGATCGTTGTCGATCTCGATGAAGACCAGCTTCTTGCGGGCTCCCCACATTTCGACGCGGCTCACCCCGTCGAGCCGCTCGATAGGCCGGACGACGCGGTCGGTCAGAAGCTGGAAATATTCTTCGGCGCGCCGCTCGCTCGCCCCATCCAGGCTCACGCCGAACCAGAAGATAGGGGAGTCGTTGGGGTCGTACTTCCAGATGAAGGTGCGCTCCACGTCCTCAGGAAGACTGGGTCGCACGCGCTCGAGGCGGTCCTGAACCTCGTTGTAGGCCTCGACCATGTCGGTGCCGTCCTCGAAGTTCATCATGAAGCTCGTCTGGCTCTCCCCCACGCGAGTTCTCAGCTGTTCGACGTGCCGAACCGTAGAGAGCATGTCTTCGGTCGGGACCGCAACCTTCTCCTCGAGGTCCTTGGGGTTGGACGGCAGGGTGGGAATGCCGACGTAGAGGAAGGGCAGCTCGTAGCCGCTGGGGACCAGCTGGATGGGAATGCGGAGGTAGGCGAGCGCGCCGAGGACCAGCAACGCCGAGAAGATCACCCCGACGGCGACTGGGCGTTTCACGCTCAGTGTCGGCAGGAATGAGCCCCTCGAGTCGCCGCTCTTGTCCTCGTGGTCCATCTTTATTGAACCGGGCTATCGGGCGTATTCGCTGGCTCGAGTCTCTCGGATGACGCAGACCTTGATTCGTCCTGGGTAGGTGAGCTCTTGCTCGATTCGTCGTGCGACGTCCCGACTGAGGATGGTGGCCTCTTGGTCGCTCACCTTGGAGTTGTCGACGAGGATGCGCACTTCGCGACCCGCTTGAATGGCGTAGCATTTGTCGACGCCGTCGAAGCTGAGGCTGATGCGCTCGATGTCCTCGAGCCGTTTGATGTAGGTCTCGAGGATCTCGCGACGAGCGCCCGGGCGAGCTCCAGAGAGCGCGTCGGCGGCCATGACGAGGTGAGCGATGACGGACTCGGCGGGCATCTCCGCGTGGTGAGCGCCAACGGCGTTGACGATGAGGGGGGATTCTCCATGCTTCTTGAGGAAGTCCGCGCCGATCAGCGCGTGGGAGCCTTCCATCTCGTGATCCATGGCCTTGCCGATGTCGTGGAGCAGCCCAGCGCGCCGCGCTTCTTTGACGTTGAGGCCGAGCTCAGCCGCCATCATGCCACACAGCCAGCCGACCTCGAGCGAGTGACTCCAGATGTTCTGGCCGTAGCTCGTGCGATATCGCAGCCGGCCGATCATCATCAGCACGTCGGGGTGAATCCCGCGCAGACCGAGTTCGAAGACGGCTTGGTCCCCGCTCTCCTTGATGACGATTTCGATCTCTTCGGTAACCTTGGCGACGACCTCCTCGATGCGTCCAGGGTGGATACGTCCGTCGGCGATGAGTCGCTGCAGCGACTGGCTGGCGATCTCTCGTCGGACGGGATCGAAGGCACTGATGACGACCGCCTCTGGAGTGTCGTCGATGATCAGGTCGACACCTGTAGCGGCTTCGATGGCGCGGATATTTCGTCCTTCACGGCCGATGATGCGGCCTTTCACGTCGTCAGAGGGGAGGGGAACGGTGCGGACGCAACGCTCGGTCACGTACTCGCCTGCGTAGCGCTGGATGGCGATGGCGATGAGCTTCTTGGCTCGTTTCTCGGCCTCTTCTTTGGCTTCGTCTTCGAGGAACTTGATGGTCTTGGAGGCCTCGAGCTTGGCTTCGGCGATCATGTCGTCGATGATATGCTGACGGGCCTCTTCTCGCGTCATCCCGGCGACCGTCTCGAGCTTGGCGCCAGCTTCGTTTTCGAGATCTTCGGCGTTCTTGAGGCGCTGTTTGGCCGAGTCGAGCGAGCTCTGGACGTTCTTCTCGCCGGTCCTGAGCTCTGCTTCTCGCCGGTCGAGGGCTTCAGCTCTCTTGTCGATGCCTTCGTCGCGCTTGCGCAGCGCCTTTTCGAGAGCTTGCTGTTCTTTGCGGATCGCCTTGGTCTCGGACTCGAAGGCCGATTGTTGTTCGAGGAGTTTCTGCTTGGCTTCGAGCTCAGCGTCCTTGGCGCGGGTCTCAGCCTTGAGTTTCGCCTCGTCGAGGATCCTCTTGGCCTCGATCTTGGCTGAACCCACTTCCGTTTCGATGACATGTCGCTCCTTCTCGGAGCCACGACGAGTACCGAATGCGATGCCAACGCCCAGGCCGATGAGAAGGCCAACGACGCCGATGATTATGCACGTCAAGGGGATACCTCCTGAGAGAATAGAGAAGGCCGAATTTGGGCCACGCAGCTGCGTCACACTCGAGGTGTGCCGATGGCCTCCCTGAGGAGACACTGTTGCAGCGTGAGCGCCATCTCCATCCGTTCTTGAATAGGGTGGGTAATAATCTTCCGTCCGCCTGGCGCGCCTCGCTTTTCAGCGCAGCGTCCGAGCGGGCGCACGGGTTGCTCAAGATAGGTGTGTGGATGAACGTCGAGAGGTAAAGAGCGGCTCGACGGATTATGTGCCAAACCGTTGACGGCAGGCCGTAATGGGGCCTGACCAGGGTCATCGGTGTGGAATCTGCTTGCGCGTAGGCCCGCAGCGGTCTCGCTTCGGGCCCGCTTGTTAACGAGTCGCGCGTGAACCAGGCTCGATGGAGCGAACGACACCGCCCGCGACGCTCGGAAAGCGCCACGCTAAGCAGCCCAGCTCGGCGATCCGAGGGTTTGCGGTGGAGGCTCATGGTATTGGAGGGACGTCCATCGACGACCTTCAATCACGATTCTTCGGCCGTCTCCTCACCAGTCTCATCCAACAGTCGAATGAGACGATCGGTGCGACGGTGCACCTCATCCTTCAGATCCTCGATCCGATCTTGAGCCTGAAAGAGTTCGTCAGCCAGGTTGAGGACGGCGAGCATGTAGAGCTGATGGTTGGCGATATTCCGCGTCCCTTGTTTGAGCTCGTCGATCACCACCGTGACGAACTCACCCAGCTCTTTCAAATACTCGTCGTCCTTATCTGTGCGGATGCTCAGCCGTTGCCCTGCGATGGATAGTGTTACAGAGCGCTTAGCGGACAAAGTGTCGCACTTGGTGACTGGACGAACGGTGCGTGCTGATTGTCGTTTTTGCACGTCCCGTAAATGCCGTTTAACGGCCCGAGGGCCGGTGGTTGAAAACTTGACCTAAGCAGCGTCGCCGCTGGGAAATACGAAACTACGTTTGGGGGAGCAGGCTGTCAAGCCTCTCTCACCCATGGGCCGACATGAGCTTCGCTTCCTTTCTCCGTCACCAAAACGTTTCATCGACGTTAGGAAGGCACCGCGTCCTTCGCAAAGGCATTCGCGGCGTTCTTGGATTTCGTTCACACAGTCCTTGACAGCCCTGTTCGAAGACTCTAAACAAGGGCGGTCCTTGGCGAACGGAAATTTCCGGACGCAAAGTATGCGGTTCGGGCCGTTAGCTCAGTTGGTAGAGCACCAGACTTTTAATCTGATGGCCGACAGTTCGACTCTGTCACGGCTCATACCGAATGTCCCCGTCGTCTAGTCAGGCCTAGGACACCGGCCTTTCACGCCGGCGACACGGGTTCAAATCCCGTCGGGGACGTCCCAAAAGCCGCGCTCTCATCCGAGAGCGCGGCTTTTGTCGTTTTGCGCTCCACCGACTGCCTTGAACGTGCATAGACAGGTGCGCTGCTCCCCATCGTCCCACAGGTGCATCGACCCGCCCTGGCACTTCGCCCACTCGACGCAGTCCAAACACTCGCCAGTCCGCATCCAGCCTCGGTCGCGAAAGGGACCAAACTCTGTCTCCCAGACCGTAGCGAAGTCGTCGCGCCGAATATTGCCCTGAACCAACGAGCGGCTGATGTTCGGACACGCCATGATCGAGCCGTCGCAGAGGACTGAACCAATGCTGATCCCAGCTCGACAGAAGTAGGGGTCGTCACGAATGCTCGCGTCGAGCGCGGCCGGAAAATAGCCCTCGCAGCTGAACTGCACGCTGAAGTCCGAGCCCTCGACTTGCTTTCTCGCCGCAGCCACGAACCCCATGAGCGCCCGATACCCCGCTGCGTCGAGGAGTAAGCGCGCGTCGTCCTTGGCCCGGCCTTTCGGGAAGATGGCGAAGAGGCGCCACGCCCGCACGCCCATCCTCTTGAGGAGCTCGAAGACCGCTGGCAGCTCGTCGAGGTTGCCTGGGTGCACACAGGTCACGACGTCGAAGAAGGGCAGGTCGGCGGCGAGCGCCTGCTCGATGCCTCGGCAGGCGCGCCGGAAGGCGTCCGGGCGGCCTCGCAACCAGTTGTGCGACGCCCCCAGCCCATCCAGGCTGATGGTCATGCTGCTCAACCCACAGCCCATGGCCTTGGCCATGTTCGAGCGGGTCACCGCGTAGCCGTTGCTCACCATGCCCCAGGTCAGGTGGTTGGCAGCGAGTCCCTCCATGATGCGGTCGAACCCCGGTCGAACAAAGGGCTCACCGCCTGTCAGCACCAGCAAAAACTTGCTGGGGTCCATCCGAGCCGCCAACGCGCCGAAGAAAGACAACCACTCCTCTGTCGTCAGCTCGGCCTCCGCGGCGCTCGGACCACAATCGCTGCCACAATGGAGACAGCTCAGGTTGCAGCGCTGCGTGATCTCGATGAACAAGTAACGCAGCGGGTGTACGTGCCTCTCGAGGCGCTTGTAGAGCGGAAAGAGGCGGCGCTGGAGCTGGCGCCGTAATGGAGGTGTTGTGCTCACCGAAACTCCATTTGGATTCTTGGCCTCAGGAACCTCGCTCAGAGGTCGACCACACGGAGTCGAGAGGTCTTGCGGCAAGAACAATCACGGCACGAGCGGCACTTCGGCCATCTCTATGACCATCTCCGGACACTCCTCGCAGAACGGTACGACCTGCTCGGTATACTCGCCATTCTCGGTGCCATCCGGGTCCTCCGCACGCAATTCCTCGCATGGGGTGTCATACCAAATGGCAAAAGTGCCATCCTCCGCCGTCACCGTCGCGTCGTTCACAGTGCCGTCGTTGACGCATGAGACGCGAATGCCTCCGATGCCCACCTTGGTCACGCTGTCGACCACTTTGCCAGCCTTGGTGAAGCGATAGGGCACGCCGTAGCACGCTGCGACGATGACCGGCACGACGAATCCCATGAAGCCCAGCAGCGCGCGCGACGCTACCTTCGAAACTTTCTTGCCCATGACGTTGTCCCCCTCGCCACGTGTTGACTCGTCAGCACCCAATGCACCGCACAGTAACGAGCAACCTTGGAGTGGGCAAGAGGCAGCAAAACGTGTCGATGAACGCTCAAAACACTGCTACTCTGCGGCGACACTCGCAACAGATGGCGGCGCTCGAGGTTCCTTCGAGCCCGCGCTCACCAGGAGAGATGATGAGAAGGTGTCGCCGAGACCGTTGGGAACCGGCTCGTAATGTCCTGTTGTTGCTCTTGCTGGCCTGCCCGCTCGCGCTCGTCGGTCATGACACCGCCTGGGCCCAGGACGTCTCGGGCCCGTTGACCACGGACACGCTCTGGGCCGCTGGGAGTGGCCCGTATCACGTGACCGGCAAGGATCTGACCGTCGCAGAAGGCGCGACGCTCACCATCGAACCCGGAGTTCGGGTCGAGCTCGACGCCAACCGCTCCATCGTCATCCAAGGGCAGCTGGTGGCGCGCGGCGAGGTGAATACGCCCATCGTCTTCACCGGCACCGACAGCGGCAGCGGACCGGCGTCATGGGAGTCCTTGATCTTCAAGGACAGCGCTGTGGATGCGACCTACGAGATTCTCGACGACTATCTCAGCGGCTCCATCGTCAGTGGCTGTGTCCTAGAGTACGGGCAGAAGGCGATCGTGCTCGAGTCGGCGTCGCCGTACATCGCGCACAACCTCTTCCAGCACAACCAGACCCCTTTCATCCCGTCCCCGAGCGGAGGAGCCGCAATCTCCGTCGAGAAAGGCAGCGTGCCCCGTATCTTCGCCAACGAATTCGCCGATAACCACGCGGACGGCTTCGCCTACGGAGGCGCCATCTACGTCCTCGAGGCCGACCCCATTATCCAAGACAACCTGTTTCACGGGAACACGGCGATCTATGGGGGCGCGCTCGGAGCTGAAATCATCGCCTCGCCCATCGTCGGCAATCGCTTCGAAGGCAACGAGGCGACGGGCACCGATGGCGGCGCGGCCAGCCTGGTTTCCTCCACTTCCGCGTTCCTGAACAACACCTTGATCGGCAACACCGCCGCCACCGATGGTGGTGGGCTGCACGTCTGCACCACCTGCTTTCCCCACTCGAATCCTTTCGTCCTCGACAACACCATCGTCGACAACGTCAGCACCAGCACCGAACCGAGCGAGCACGCCGGCGGAGTGGGAGCGGCCTACCTACGGGCCTTCAGCAATAACAACCTTCATGGCAACACTCGGGACGGCCAACCCTCGGACTTCGGTTGGTTTCATTTGTTGTCCGAGGGCTACCCAGAGTGGGCACAGAACATCGACCTGACAGGGAACTACTGGGCCACGACCGACACCAGCGCCCTCGAAGCCACGCTCTACGACGGCGCCGACTCCTCCCTCTTCGGCACGGCGACGGTCAGCAGTCCTCTGCCCACCGAGGTCGTCGCCGCCCAGACGCGCGTCACGCTGACCACCCGCAAGATTCGCTATCAAGACGTCGGGGACCCCATGCCCCTCTTCCTCACTCTCTACAACCCAGGCCCCGCACGCAGCGTAGAGCTCGCCCTGATCGTGCAATACGAGGGCTCACCCCCCACGGACTTCCTGCCCGCGCTCGCCTTCCCAGGGGCCGCTCAGCGCAACGGACTCACGCTCCTCGACTTGCCCGAGAACTCGGTCTTCTTTGGTGCGGTCAGCACCTCCGAATACGTGGTCGCGAGCAGCCAGTCGGGGACCTGGTCCGCAGCGCTTTTCGAGCCCCAGACAGGCGCTCTAATCGGCCAGTTGTCGACCATTCACTTCGAGCTGGGGGAGGCCGTCCAATGAAGATGCGTTGGCTTCGGATTGCGGCGGTGTTGGGCCTGCTCGTTCAGGTCGCGGGTTGCGCTGACGATGAAAAGACCGAGGTGCTGTCAAACGTCGATGATGGGGTCGCCGTGCAAAGCGGTGGCGTCACCTTTGCGCTTGGTGATTCCCGTGCCTCCATAGAGGCCATCGAGGGGGTGAGGCTCTACGAGCTCGGTGCGCTGGGTACCCGCTTCGAGCTCCCAGGCTCCCACGTCGCAGGATTCCTGGACGCCACCGGAGTAGCGGTGCTCACGGTCTACGACGACTTCGCTGGCATCACCAAAGGCGAAGTCGGCCTCGGGAGCCCGCTGTCCGCGGTGGTCGAGACGTACGGCGAGGGCGTGAGCGATCCCTTCATCCAGGCCCGCTCGTATCCCGAGCTGGGAGTTGGCTTCATCTTCGATCCCTCCGATTTGGTCATTGGGATTCGTGTCTTTGCGCACTGACCTGGGGTAGACCGAAGGGCAGGGGAGCGTGCCGAGATGACACATCGAGAGCGAGCGACCTTTTCTCGAGCCTTGTTCCTGCTCGGACTCGCCCTGCTGACGGCGGTGTTGGCCGCGTGTCAGGAGGGCTCCATCGAGCCGGCCGAGACTGACACCCTCGCAGACCAAAGCTCCAGCGACACCACGGTGGGCGACGACGACGAGGACCTCCTCGCCGTTTGGACGTGCCCGCCCGAAGGACCCTTCGGGGGCGCGGTGGGCGAGACCCCGGAGAACCTGCAATTCTCCGATTGCGACGGCAGCGTCGTTGGGCTCCACGACCTCTGTGGAGCGAACGCGGGGCTGATCTTCAACTTCTACGGCTGGTGACCGAGCTGCATTCGGTTCGCCGGTTCGGTGAACGCACTCGACCAAGCCCACCGAGAGGAAGGCCTCTCGACGCTGATCGTCGTCTCAGAGGACGCGCTGGGTCAGGCCGCGACGGCAGACTACTGCACTCAAATCCGCGCCCAGTACTTCGCAGGGCTGACCGTGGTGTTCGACCCAGAGCTCGCGCTCGAGCGAGCCTATGGAGCCAATGACTTGGTGATGCTCACCAACGAGCGTCTGGAGGTCGTCTTCACTCGCCGTGGTGCCCCCCTAAGCGCGGTGGAGACGGCGCTGCTCGATGAGTTGGCGCGCTAGGCGGCAACCTCCCTGCAGCCAGAGACCTAAGAGCTTCCCGAAAAAACATTTGGGTGCTCACTTGCGGAGGCAGGGCGCTGCCCTGACCCGCCGGGGGACTGTGTCCCCCGGACCCCCTTTGGCTTTTTTCTTTCTTGCAGTCTGTCCAGCAACCGGAGGCTTCCCGCCTCAACGGGAGTTCCATTATTGCACTTCAGGGCACCGAAGTTTTGTTGTCCAGCGGTGGAAACCTATCGAAAATCTTCCACATTGAGCCCCGCCTGGACCGACGTACATGGGGACTGATGAGCTGGTGAAACTCTGCTGCAACGAAAGTGCGCTCGGCAGCCACGAACCCTTGGGCATCGAGGTCTTGTAGGGAAGCTCCTAAGCGGGCCGAAACCCAGAAAGAGAGACCCCCATGTGGAAGTCTCTCTAGACTGGGCAAACAAACCCTTCGACCTCGAGCACGCCTCAGCCGGTTAGTATCGGCGTTCTAGACAGTCTTAGGGCTTGATGAGGAAGGCGATGAGCAACGCGTAGATGACGAGGGACTCGATGAGGGCGAGACCGAGGATCATCGGCGTGAACAGCTTGCCGGATGCACTTGGATTGCGTGCGATACCCTCGAGGGCGGCGGCGGCAGCGCGACCCTGAGCCAGCGCACCACCGAAGGCGGCGATGGCGATGGCGAGACCTGCAGCGATTGCTTTCCAGCTGCTCGCGTTGATTTCGGCGATCTTCTGGGCCTCGCTGACTTCGCCAGCGGCGAAGGCAGCAGGGATGATCACCAACATTGCAGCCAACACGGTCAACAGGCTGACAGCGAACTTCTTAGTGGACATTCGACTCTCCTTTTACCGGACCATCAATGGAAAGGGCTTACGAACTTGACGGTCAATGCTCCTCGGCATGTTCGACCGCCATCGAGATATAGATGACTGAAAGAATACAAAAAACCATTGTTTGGACGACAACCACGACCATGCCGAGGACCATCAGGGGGAGCGGCAGCAGGAAGGGCAGAATGCCCAAGAAGATGCCGAGCACCGCGTGGTCACCGAACATGTTGCCGAGCAGACGAAGGGACAGCGAGAGGGGGCGAGCCACGTGCGAGATAATCTCGATGGGCAACATGATGAGCATCAAGGGCAGCGCATACCACTTGTGGATGGGCCCCAGGAAATGTCCGAAGTAGGTCTTGAAGCCGTGTTGCTTCACGCCGACGATGTGGGTCGTGAAGAAGACCACCAGAGCGGGTGCGGCTGTGGTGTTCAGATTGTCCGTCGGCGGCAGGAATCCCGGGATCAAAGCCATGGCATTGCAGAAGAAAATGAACACGGCGAGAGTGCCGATGAGGGGCAGGAAACGCTCGGCGTTCTTGCGTCCCATCTGTTCGGTCATCAGGCCCATCAACGCGTCGAGGATGAGCTCGAAGAAGGTGCGTGCCGTCAACTTCCCCTCGGCTTTGACGGAGAAGTGCTTGAACGCCTTCTGGGCGAGCACGACGATCGCGATGATGGCGACGATCGTCAAAAAGACGTGCATCAAGGTCGTGGGTTTGCCTTCACGGAAGGTGGGCCCGAGGGCTTCGCCTATGGTGTGGCTGAGGGAGGTCAGGCCTGGGATGAGGTCCAACCAGCTCTCGATGTCTCCACCACTTGCGAGGGATAGAATCCCCATATCAACCTCTACCGGTGTTTGATTGCGAGGGTTGCGGAACCTCGACCTCGAGGGCATCGAGCTCTTCTGGGCCTTTCGCTGCCAAGAGCAGCGAGACGACGATGACCGCGGCAAAGACTGCGCTCACGCCGAGGAGAAGCCCAGTGACGTCAGCTCCGCCAAACTCCACAGCGGTATAGACCACTGCGAGCAACACACCCAACTTGAGAACGAAGACGAGGGCCCAGATTCCGGCTTGTTTGCCGTGAACCTGTCCGTTTGAAACCACGGCCGTGACGGCCTTTCGGATGAGCACCAGGTTGCCGAGCGCGATGGCGACGCCGAGCGTCACGCCGAGGTTCATGCCGAAGCCTTGACCCGTAAGCGCACATCCCAGCACCGCGAGCACGCCCAGGACGAGCCCGGTTCGTTCACAGGTGCGAATGATGACGCTGTTCAAGGCCGATCCTCCCGCTGAGCTCGCTTGACCATCGAATACAGATCCCGTGAAGCCGCTGCGATTCCGAACAAAGCAAATATGAGGCTGAGCCAAGGCTTGGTGTCGAGTTTCCCGTCGAGCCACTCTCCGACAAAGAAGCCGATCGCCGTAGCGACCCCGAACTCGATCCCGATGAACCCAAATTGTCCGGCCTGCCTCCACATCCGCCGAGTTTCGCTCTCGTTGGATGCTTCTTCCTTCACTTCCAAAGGCGCAGAGTGCGAGTCAGTTGCGACCGGGGGCTCGTCGCCGCCTTGCGAGGGTCTTTCGTCAGCTGAATTCATTAAGAAATATAGCGGGTTTCAATCCGCCCTCGCAAAAGGCGCCGCCTTTTAACACAGGGCTCTGAGCGCGTCAATAGCTTGCGCAACGCAATGGGGCCGACCCAACACAGGCCGCGCTTGGTTCAGAGCGCAGCCACTGCCGCGAAGGCCGCCTTTGACGCCAGCAACGTCGCGGCGATGTCCGCATCGGAGTGAACGATGCTGACAAACGCACATTCGTACCTCGAGGGAGCGAGGTAGACCCCATGCTCGAGCATGGTCGTAAAGAAGGCGGCATACGCTGCATCAGAGCCCATCGACGCCGTCTCTTGGTCGATCACGTCGTGCTCGCCGAAGTAGAGGGTCATCATCGAGCCCACGCGGTTGATTGAGACGTCGAGCCCCGCTTCTTGGGCGTTGGCGACGAGACCTTCGGCGAGTTTCGCCGAGAGCTCCTCGAGGCGGCCGTAAAAGACCTCGGGATCGGCGGCGAGGCGGTTCAACGTCACCAACCCAGCGCCGCAGGCCAGGGG
>Ga0210044_10002174_pt1 | contig 29439 bp, 26 predicted proteins | sample CryGey13umfilter_2_FD_183959 | JGI IMG/M metagenome (GOLD analysis project Ga0210044, IMG submission 183959) | Groundwater microbial communities from aquifer in Utah, USA - Crystal Geyser 4/9/14 3 um filter (SPAdes) (version 2) | ecosystem: Environmental > Aquatic > Deep subsurface >... | reverse complement strand
TTTGAAGGCACAAGAAAAATCTCTATAAAATTAGACAAAAAAACTGCTAGCTTTGAATTTGGTCCAAGCGGAACATTTAATATTCCAGTTTTATTCAGTGCTACAATTACAGGCTTAAACCTAAACGGAAGTAATGCAAGCTTTGTTTATGTAGAAAACAATGGCGGAATGACTAATGTTACTAGTGATGCTTCTGGAATAAGTGACGATGGTCTTTATGTAATAAATGCACAACTAAATCATTTCTCAAGATATGGTTGGGCTAAATAATAAAAAATCCATATTTTAATATGTTATAAATAATTATAATTTAAGAATGTAGGCTATTATAATTGAAAAATATTGATGCAATAGAGAAGATACTCTCTGAATACTTGGGCACTAAAAGTTTTAATGAGTACAGAAAACTTTTAGCTGAAAGAAAACCCGGTATGAAGAGAGTATCTTCAATTAATCCTACCTCTAAAAAACAACTTACTCAAGCACTAACTTCTTCTTTAGATTATTATTCCTATATAGAATTTCTAATCACTTTTGCAAAACAAAAGCTCGATGATCAAAAATTTATTGAGCTTATTTTATTTTTGGGTGAAGTTTCTATCTACAAAGGTGAACTTGATTCAGCAGTTTCATTATTTAAAAGTTTAATTAAAACTTGTGAAAATGAGAGTTCTTATTTAAATATAAAAGCTAACGCAATGTTAGCTTTGGGGGAAATTTACAGTAGACAGGCAGAGTGGAAAAAAAGTAAGGATTATATTTTAAATGCCGAAAAGATTTTTATAGATCAGAATGATAGTAAAAGCATGGCCAAATGTGAAAATTTAATGGGCACTATTTATGGCGATAAAGGTGATCTGAAAACTGCCCAAAAACATTTTGAATACAGTTTAAATTTTTTACACCCGAAAAAAGAAAGCAATATTTATGGAATGCTGGAGGTGAATCTTGGTATATTAAATAACATCCTCCAGAAATACGATGAAGCATATAATTATTATCAAAGAGCATTAATAATTTTTGAAAAAGAAAATAATATTAGAAGAATTGCTGAAGTTACCGGTAATATTGGTGTCTTATATCTTCAGAAAGAAGAATATAAGTTAGCATTAAAATTCTTTGATAAAAGTTTTTTGTATTCGCAAAAAGTAGATGTTCTAAATCCTATGTGTGTTGCTTTATTAAACAAAGCTTTGATTTACACAAAATTGAATGATTTTCAGCTTGCAAATGTATTTGCAGATAATGCAATGGAAATTGCACATAAAATAAATGACAGACTTTCAATCGCTGATATTTATAAAATAAAGGGTATAATTGCGAGATGTTTAAAAAATTATGAAATGTCAGAAAATAATTTATTTATAAGTATACGCATTAATACAGAACTTGAAAACTCATTAAACCTTGCAGAAACAAATTATGAGCTAGGTTTATTGTATGTTGATATGAAAAAATTAGCCGAAGCCAAAAAATATTTTAATTTAGCTGTTAAAGTATTTAAACAACTTAAGATGAATGATATGGCTGTTAAAGTTAAAAACGAAATTCTTAATACCAAGTAATATTAAATACTGTTATTTTTGATGAAATTAATTCCTTGTTTTTTAAAAAGGGGTAATCTCAATCAATTATTTTTTTGTTTTAAATAAATTATGAAATTTTCAGAATTAAAAACACAAATTGACAACCTTAATACCGGAAACGGTGATGGTAAATTAAATAAGCTTAAAAACCTTGAAGCTATTTTAAATGTTGTTAAAAGTATTAATAGTACTTTGATTCTTGAAAATGTATTAGAGGTTGTATTAAAAAACGCAATTAAGATTTCAGAATCAGAAAGAGGTTTTATAGTTCTTAAAAATATAAATGAAAAACTTGAATATAAATTGGGCATGGATAATGATGGGAATAATTTAGCTGAATCTATGTTTCAAATAAGCACCACCGTTGTTCAAGATGTGTTTTTTACCGGCCAGTCTAAATTTATTGAAGGTGCTCAAAGCGATACTAATTTTGATTCAAGTAAGAGTATCTTAAATTTAGAATTACAAACAATTCTCTGCTCGCCTTTGCTTGCTGATGATAAAAAAATTGGTGTTATTTATGTTGACAGTACACTTATTCATAAAATTAAAGATCAAAATATTACTGATACATTTGAAGTTTTAGCCGGTCAAGCTGCAACTGCTATTAGAAATGCGCAGTTATATGATGGTCAAATTTCTGCTTATAATGCTTTAAATGAAGCTAATATTCAATTAATTCAAGCAGAAAGAAAAACTCTAAAATCAAGTATAGATTCTGAAATAGGACACGAACTTCAAGGCCTTGTTCACATGGCTTTACTTGAGATAGAAAGTTTATACAGGCAGATAGAAAAAAGTGAAGATGAATCAGAGGTTAAAATTGCAGGGAAAAAATCAATACTTTTTGATAGATTAAAACTCAAATCAAAAATAGCAATAGACAGTATAAGAACAATTCAAAGATATGCCCATGCTTTACTTGAATCTTCTGCATTGACTTTAAATACGGAAAGCGGTGAAATAAATAATACTATCGAATCTGTTATCAGATATACTTCTCCGATGAGAAAATTTATGAAGATAACTTTTGAAAGTGATTTTAATAAAATACCTGTATTCAAATATGACTCAGAACAAATAGAGCATTTATTTGTTCATTTGTTTACTAATTCAGCAGAGGCAAAACCAGATGCAACAATTTATGTTAAGACATTTACAGAAGGAAATTTTATAAAAATTATTGTATCGGATAATGGTCCGGGAATTTCTGAAGAATTAAGAAATAAATTGTTCAAATTACCAACACAATTAAACCCGGGTTATGGATTGTTCTTGTGTAAAAGCATAATGGATAGACACGGTGGTAAAATTGAGTTAATGGAATCTGAAATTGGAACAAAAATGCTAATAACTTTTATCAACAGTTAAAATGGATAATACAATTTCAAAATATTTTGAAATACTCTATAACTCAATTCATTTTCCTATTCAAGTAATTAATGAATCAGGTGAAATTGTTTATCTGAATCAGGCTTTTGCACTGCAATGGAATTCAAACATTCCCGAATTAAAAGGCTACACCGTATTTAATGATATCGAATTAAAACGAATTGGAATATTAGATAAGATAAATGAAGTATTCAAAAAAAAGAATCAATGTTTTGTTGACGACTATTCCGATGATCTTTTAAAAGATAAAAATATTATTGTTCCGATTTTTAGAACTAAGATGTTCTATATTAATGTAGAATCAGAGGGTTACATAGTATTTTTTCACGAAGATAAAACCGAAACTGTTCTTACCCAAAAAGAAATTATTACTGCATATGACAGCACTAAAGAATTGGAAAGATTAAAAGATACTTTCTTAAGTGTACTATCTCACGAACTAAGAACACCATTAAATGTTATACTTGGTTATGCTTCATTAATCAGAGAAAGTTTAGGGGAAAAAATTTCACCTGATGATAAAATCTATCTTGATAATTTACAAAGCGGTAGTGAAAGACTTTTCAGAAGTTTATCTCAAATGCTTGATTTTGCTCAATTGGAATCTGGTTTATACAAAATATCACTTGAAGTAGTTGAGCTGATTACATATTTAAAAAATAGTATAACATCTATTGAAATAAAAGCCAAGAGTAAAAATTTAGAAATTAAATCTAATCTAATTGAAACACCTGTTTATGTTAATATTGATGTTCAGTGTTTACAAAATATAATGGATAATCTTTTAGAAAATGCAATCAAGTTTACTCAAAAAGGATTTATTGAAATTGGAACAACAATTCTTCAAGAGAAAGATTTGGTTTTAGTAAAAATAAGTGATTCAGGTATCGGAATTTCAACTGAGTATATGGACCATTTATTCAGACCTTTCAGCCAGGAAGACCTTGAAATTGGAAGAACATATGAAGGCAATGGTCTTGGACTTGCACTTACAAAAAGATATGTAGAAAAAATTGGTGGTTCTCTACTTGTGGACAGCATAAAAGGTGTTGGCTCTACTTTTACATTTTCAATCCCTTTATCTAAAAAGAAAATAAAGAAAGAAGTAAAACAAAAAGAAGTGGAAGTTGTTGAAAACAATAATCCAAAAATATTTATGGTAGATGATTCAGGAGAATCGCCTGAATTATTAAATGCATTTCTTAAAAAGAAATACTCAATTGTATCTTATACTTTTAGGGATTTTAATCTGGATGACTTAAAGAAAGATGATTATAAAGTTATAATTTTTGATGTAAATCCTCGCAGATGGGAACAGGGATTATTGATTTGTAAAGATATCAAGAAAAATGATCCTTTAAAAAGACCTATAGTTGTGCTTTCCAGCGAATTTGCAGAAAATAAATATCAAAGTTTTATAGATGCCGGGGCTGATAAATATTTAATAAAACCATTTACAAAAGAGAAATTTCTAAATTCATTAAATGAATTAATAAAATAAAACTCATATTTAATTGACCACTATTTAACTTTTCAGCTTTAAAAACAAAATAGTTTTACTTAAATTTTTTACTAATTAAATGATTATTTGGATTATTACAACTTGAATAGCATTAAAGATAAAATTAATCTTGCCTTTCAAAAATGGTTAAAGGATATATATAGTCCTTTTATCAAAAAAAAGCCCGAAAGAAAAAGAAGATTTGAAACAGTTTCGTTTGAAGAAGTAAAGCCATTATATTCATTTTCAGAACTAAATGAAAATGATTTTATGGAAAATATTTCTTTCCCAGGGGAATTTCCTTATACTCGTGGAATACAACCTACAATGTACAGAGGAAAATTATGGACAATGCGTCAATATGCCGGATTTGGAACCGCTAAAGAATCAAATGAACGATATAGATATTTATTGTCACAGGGTTCTGCAGGGCTTTCTGTAGCTTTTGACCTTCCCACACAAATAGGATATGACAGTGATTCTGAATTAGCATTTGGTGAAGTCGGTAAAGTAGGCGTAGCTATAGACACACTTGCTGATATGGAAATTCTTTTTGACCAAATTCCCCTTGATAAAATTTCAACCTCAATGACCATAAATTCAACTGCAGCAATTCTACTTGCAATGTATATAGTTGTTGCGGAGAAGAAAGGAGTTTCTTTAGATAAAATAAATGGAACCATTCAAAATGATATTTTAAAAGAATACATTGCCCGTGGTACATATATTTTTCCTCCTACTCCATCAATGAGAATTATCACTGATGTATTTAAATATTGTTCTGAAAAAGTACCCAAGTGGAATACTATTTCTATTTCAGGTTATCATATTAGAGAAGCAGGTTCAACTGCAGCACAAGAAGTTGGTTTTACTTTGGCAAATGGGATAACTTATGTTGAAGCAGCATTAAAAACCGGATTAAATATAGATGAATTTGCCGGGCAGCTTTCATTTTTCTTTAATTCACACAATGATCTGCTTGAAGAGGTTGCAAAGTTTAGGGCAGCCCGCAGACTTTGGGCAAAAATTATGAAAGAAAGATTTAAAGCTAAAAATGAAAAATCTATGATGTTAAGATTTCATTCACAAACTGCAGGTTCAACATTAACTGCACAACAAATTGACAACAACATTGCACGAGTTACCATACAAACTTTAGCAGCAGTACTTGGAGGGACACAAAGTCTGCACACAAACTCAAAAGATGAAGCGCTTGCATTACCTACAGAAGATTCAGTAAGAACGGCATTACGAACTCAACAAATTGTAGCTTACGAAAGCGGTGTGGCAAACACTATTGATCCTCTTGCCGGTTCTTTTTATATAGAAGAATTAACAAATGAAATAGAAAAAAAAGCAAAAGAATATATTGATAAAATCGATTCATTAGGCGGTGTAATAAATTCAATTGAATCCGGTTATATTCAAAGCGAAATTCAAAAAGCTGCATATGAATATGAGAAAGAAATTGAAACTGGGGAAAGAATTATCGTCGGTGTAAATAAATATTCAGAAAAAGAAAATTCAAAACCGGAATTATTAAAATTAAATGAGAAAATTCAGGAAGAACAAATTAAATTTCTTTCAACAGTTAAAAAGAAAAGAAATAAAGATGCAGTAGATAAATCACTTAAAAATCTTTTAACAGCGGCTAAATGGGATGATAATCTTTTACCATTTATTATTGAATGTGTAAAAGAATATACAACTATTGGTGAAATTTGTGATTCTTTAAGAGAAGTTTTTGGAGAGTATAAAGAAAATGTTATCATTTAATATGTTATTAGCAGGTGATAAATGAAAATTAGAAAGATCGAACATATTGGCATAGCCGTTAAAGATCTAAATAAATCAATTGAATTTTATGAATCTGTTCTAGGTATAAAATGTTATAAAATAGAAGAAGTAAAAGATCAAAAAGTTAAAACCGCTTTTTTAAAAATTGGTGAAACTAAGATAGAATTGCTTGAAACAACAGATAACCAAGGTCCTATTGGTAAGTTTATTGAAAAAAAAGGAGAGGGTTTACATCATATTGCTTATTCGGTTGAAGGATTAAATTCTTCTTTAAAAGAAATAGCTAACAAACAAATAAAATTAATTGATGAAACATCTAAAGTTGGTGCAGATAATTTAGATATTGCATTCATACATCCAAAATCAGCAAACGGTGTTTTAATAGAGCTTTGTGAAAATAAAAATGAGCGAAAGTAAATTACTTAGAATTTGGAAAGATACATTAAAGGAAAAAAAGTTTGTAATTGAAATTGTAATTACTTTTATTCTCTTTATTGTTGTGACTTCATTTTTTACAAAGTTTTTAACTTATAATGAAGCAAGGGTTGGCTTTAATCTTCCAGATCCAATTTTAAATTCTCTACCACCAACAGATCTAACTTATTTTATTTTTCTTCTGATCTATATTTCGGTCTTGTTTGGTCTTTCTGTTTTAATAAAATCACCCAAACAATTTATCGTTGCATTTCAGATATATATAGTTGTGCTCATTTTCAGATTTTGTTTTATGTATTTACTACCTCTAAATCCACCGTTTGGTATTATTCCACTTCACGATCCCTTTGTTGAATTATTTGGAACAGGTGTAACGCTATTGCGTGATCTGTTTTTCTCAGGGCATACTGCAACTCTATTTGTCTTTTTTTTTGTAGTTGAAAAAAAATTATATAAAATGTTTTTTTTAAATAGCACAGTTTTGGTTGCTTCAGCTTTGCTTTTACAACATGTTCACTATACAATCGATATAATTACAGCTCCATTTGTCGTATACGGAGCTTATAGGTTAATATTTTTATTAAATAAAAAATAAATTATTTACAATGAAAGATGACAAAGAAAAACTTTCTCAATTAAAAAAAGTAATTTCATCTGATTTTTATAATTACAAAGAATTTTTTCTACTCGCCGAATCGGACTTAAACTCACTGGAGGAATTTAAAATTTACTTAACTGAAAAAATATCAGAATTAATGGTTAGAAATTTTGATGGTCTGTTAAAAATATTATATCAGATCGATATAAATGAAAATAAAATTAGTAGTGTTATTCATTCTGATAACAACTATAAAGCTTCCTTAATAGCTGACTTGATAATTGAAAGACAGCTTCAAAAAATTGAAACCAGACAAAAATATAAAGTAGGCAAAAACAAAATTTTTTTAAGATAATCTTTATTTTAAATTGGTATTTTTTAACATTATTACTAACTTACATTACGCAATATGATTTGTGAATTGCCACGACTTTTAAGTCGTGGCAAGAAAACACTACGAAAACCGGGCTTTAGCCCAAATTGTTTTTTTTTGACTAAAGTCCAGAATTTTGAGGTCTTTTTAATCCACGCCCTAAAGGGCGTGGCAAGTCAAAAACAGATTTTGCGTAAGATGAGTTACTAAATTAATTTTTATTCTAAATACTGTATTATAGTTAGATTAGTTTTTTTAATAAATACGGGGTTATTTTATGAAAAACTTTATAGCACTAATATTACTTATTGTTCTAAATATTAATTGTATTTCATTAGCACAAACTATTTTCACTCAGGATTTTGATAGCAGTTCAATACTCTCTAATTATTTTAATTCTTCACCAACAACAAATCAATTTAGAGCAATTTCTGCTAATGGAGGAGCTTCAGTTGATATAGTTTCAAACGCATTACAAATGGCAAAAAATACAGGGACAACAGCATATGCAGAAAGAAATGTAGATTTCTCTACAGTACCAACTGGAATGGTCTTTAAGTTTGATTTAACTGTTAGTGGCGGAGCTGCTGCTACTAGTGCTATGATTATTTATGTTGGCGGAGATATCTCTAATTCCTCAGCTATACCAAGCAATTCTAATGTATATGCACGTTTAGCTATTAATACAACTTCCACTTCCGGAGAATTTGTTGTAAGAGATATAACAAATACTACAAATGGGGCAAACACATACTCTGGTACCAAGACAATTACTTGGGTTTTAAACAACACTGGTGCTTCAAAAAATTACACAGGTCCGGATGCATCTACTGAATCTGTTGCTAATGATGCCGCTGATATTTGGGTAGGTACAACAAAAGAGTTTAATGATATATCTATTCAAACTGCCAGTCAAACTCTTGCAAGATTTAAATTTTTAGCTTCAAGCTGGGAAAACAACACAACAATTACTATTGATAATATAGTAATACAAAACGAATCAGTCCTTCCAGTAGAACTAACTTCCTTTTCTGCTGTACCTAATGCAAACAGTGTTCAGTTAAATTGGCAAACAGCAACAGAATTTAATAATTATGGTTTTGAAGTTGAAAGGAAAATTCCGGATCAAGTCCTGAATAACAACTTGGAATGGATGAAAATTGGTTTTGTACCTGGACACGGAAACAGTAATACCCCACACGAATATTCTTTTATTGATAAAAACCCGGTTGATGCAACTTCATTTTATTATAGACTAAAACAAATTGATGTTGACGGAAAATATGAATATTCAGATGCATTATTTATTAAACTAAATGTTTCTGATAAAGCAGAACTTTTGCAGAACAGTCCGAATCCGTTTAATCCTTCTACATCAATTAAATTTTATATTCCATTTCAATCAGATGTAAAAATAAAAGTTTATGATCTGCTTGGCAGAGAAGTTACAACTCTTATAAATAAGAATGTAAGTGAAGGATATCATATTGTGTTTTGGAATGGAAGTGATAAATATGGAGAAGAGGTAGCAAGTGGTATTTATTTATATAGGTTAACTGCAGGTAGTTTTGTTGAAACCAAAAAAATGATACTAATGAAATAATCAGAGTATTTGAGAGCCTGTCTGTGCTGTGTGCCAGGCAGGTTCTAATTTTTACGCACCCTGCCGTGAATCCTTTAAAAATAGATTAAGCTTGCCTGCCGCCAGTTAGGATAAATCAATAATTAGCTGGAGCCTAATTTTATAATGCACTAGTTTACTGCTGTTAAAGGTTTTTTACCGGACAAAACAGCCGCTACATTTTTTACAGAAAGAACTAAAGTATTATAAAAAGCTCTCCTGCTTTTTTACTACTTTTTCATCATCGCCAACTGAAAGTGATAAGTTACATTAAAAAATTCCTTTAATTACTACTTGACTTTTACCCCCCCCCCATTGTACTTTAACATAAGTTTCAATTTCTCATTCGCCACAAGTTTCAACATTACTGGAACGGCTAAAACTGCTGCCGCACTAATTTGGACAAGTCAGGAAAAGATAACCTATAGGAGGTTAATAATGAAGAGTACATTTTATTGGAGAATCGGGCTTCTGTTTTTTACGGTATTTTATTTAATAGGCTGCAGTAACTCAACCGATCCGGTAGACACTGCAACTTCAGGTAATGTTACGATGTCTGCGATATATACACCTCAGCCGGTTTCCGGCTTAAATAAATCAACTTCGGTAAATGCTGTGGATTCTATTAAATTAACCCGGGTAAGAGTTGTGCTGCGTAATATAAAACTGAAAGCTGAAGACAATGAAGAAGTAGAAATGGAACACGAAGAAAACGGCAATAACTCTACTAAAAAACTCGCTCCGTTTGTATTGGATCTAAACCTTACCGGCGCAATGCAGCAGCTTTCTATTTCTAATGTTCCGTTCGGAACTTATAACAGGTTTAAATTCCAGATACATAAAGTTAGCCAGGGTGAAGTAGATACCTTGTCAGCTTCAGAGAAAGCAATGTTTACAGATTTCCTTAATGGTGATAGGTACTCCATAATTATAGACGGCAACATATATAAAGATGGACAGGCTACTGCCGCTGCTTTTACTTATAAGTCAAAGATAAATGTTGAGATTGAAAAAACACTTTCACCGCAACTGGTTATCAATCAGAGTCAAACAACTCTTAATTTAACTCTACAAGTTAGTTCGGCAGGATGGTTTGTGGATAAAAGTAATTCTTTACTGGATCCAACAGACCCGAATAATTTTAGTGTGATTGAAAATAATATGCAAAGCTTCTTAAAAGCATTCAAGGATAATAACCGCGACGGCAAAGAAGACAACGATTAATTCAATCTATAACCTGATCGCAATATTAAAAGTCCTTCAAACGAAGGACTTTTTTTTATCCCTGCTTGATCTAAAAAGTATTTGACCACAACCTATCTTTCAGCGTTGCGTAACTTCAGTTATTAGTAATTCTAAAATAAATCTCCAACCGTTTCCATTTTTTTGCTGCTAATAAATGACTCAGAAACCCAGCCGTTATAGTTTTTGAATTGAACATTCAAATAACATTTACCTTCTTGAGAAACATATATTGCTTTTAATATTTTCACCTGAGTTCCGTGTGGTATTTCGCAAACCACGTTTTTTCTAAATTGTGAATCCCATATATTAATCTTAATAATAGTATATGGATGTATAGCTTTTAAATCACGACCATCAATAAAAGCATAACCGGGAATATTAATTTGACCTTTTGGTAATACAACATCATTGATAATAATTTCAAGGTCTTTATGCGATGTATTTCCTTCAATACTACTGTCCACGTTCCTTTGGGCTTGATCCGTAAGCGGGCTATTTTCTGAGATTAAAGGTTGGGTTTTCCATTTGCAGGAATTTAATAGCAAACTAATTATAATAATTACAAACATATAATTTATTTTTTGCATAATTACACCTGCTATTATTTATAAAAAATTAATAAACCATAAAGCCTTAATTATCTGTTGAAGTGAATAACACTTACCTCTACATGTATAATCTACTGTAATTTTATAAGCTAATTATTTTATTTTTATGCCAGAATATATTTACTATTTCACATTCCTGAAGTTTATAAATTTTTTAATTTCCACATAAGAAGTAATTCCTATAGTATTGAACAAAAATAAAATACCCGGCATAAAAATGAATCGATTACTTTAGTTTTATCGTCTTACTGCATTAATGTATTTATATAGCTTATTAGGTAATCAATTTGATATTTGTTGAGCGTATAAGAATATGCCGGCATCTCATTTGATTTGTTATTGCTTACTCCTCCAAATGAAATTATCTGATTCAATGTTTCTTTAGTTAAGTTTTTCATATAAACACTGTCGGCCAGGCTATGCGGTTTTGAAATAAGATTGTAGGAATTAAAGCCATCGCCTTCTCCCTTTAATCCGTGGCATACGCTGCAATAGTGCTCAAATAATCTTTTTCCTCTTCTTTGATCATAATTGTATTTAGCCCAAATGCTATTACTTTCATAAGCCTGATCAATCACTTTTAGAGTATCATTATAAGCAATAGAGTCAGGCTCATTTCTCTCTTCTTTACAAGAAAAACCAGTGGCAATAATTATAATAAATATTGTTGCTATCTTTTTCATAGTTATTTCTCTTTTTTAAGCGACATAAGATACCGGGTTATGTCAATAGCTTCTTTTTCCGGCATACCGGTTCTGGGTTCTATTGTCTCAGGTTTATATTTTTGTGGATTTATTAGCCAGCTAAATATCCATTCAGGTTTCAAACGATCTCCAATATTATCTAATGGAGGGCCTACATATCCTCCTTTGCCGTCTAATATATGGCAGCTTTGACAGCCGTATTTTTGACTGTAAAGACTTTTTCCCTTGTCGATGTTGGAATTATTGAATAATGTTTCTTCAATAAATGAAATGCTATCATCTAAAAGTTCAGTGTTGAAGTAATTTAATAATGTTTCTATTTCTTTATTTGAGATAAATAATTTTGGCATTCTTTCTTCTACTATAGGCCTTAAAGAATATGGGACCTCGAAATATTTTTTTATCCAGTTAAGTTGTAACTGGCTTCCAACGATGCTTAAATCGGGAGCTATAGTCCCACCTGTACCTTCTATTTTGTGGCATTGTAAACAGCTGTACTTATTTATAATTTTTGCTACTTCTCCTTTAGGGAAATAAACAGGTGGGGGAGGCGCAATCTGCAAATAGTTGAAAGGGAAATCTATTTTTTGAAGGGACAATAAATATGTAGTTATTGCTTCTACTTGTTTACCAGATAAGTTAAAGACCGGCATTCTTGTCTGATCGCCAAATATTCTGGGGCTTTTAATTTTATTTTCCAAAAAATTATAAAGAGTGTGTGTAATTGAACTTGAACCCCATTCTATCTGGTATAGGTTTTTACTTCCTATTAACTCTAATTCAGGCCCCTTATTTACTGCTATTCCATTTGCAGATAAATTATGACAACCTGAACAATTATATTTATTAAAAAGAGCCAAACCTTTAGCAAAGAAATCGGCTGGATGTTTGTAATCAGATTTATCTTCATCAGGTAAATCCCAGTCAACAAACTCTGATTCAATATATGCAGTAATTGCTGCGGCTTCCTCACTTGAAAAGCCAAATTGGGGCATTGCAACACCAGGTTGAAATTTTTTAGGGTTGCGAATATAATTATATATCCAGGTTGCATTAGCTTTTGAAGCAACTTTAATCAGATCAACAGCAAGATGCCCGCCTTTACCTTCAACAGTATGGCAGCTTATACATCTTGCTTCTCTGAATTTTGTTTTCCCAAGATTAATAAAATCATCTTCCTCTTTTCTCTGTTCGTATATCTTTGGTATAGAATCTGGTTGTACACTGCCTGTGAATGATTTAAAACTCATCAGGAAATCAGTTAATGTATTAACTTCATCATCTGAAAAAAGAAAATTTGGCATTTTAGCTTTTGACAAAACCTTATTAGGATTCTTTAACCAATTTACCATCCATTGCCTTCCTGTTACTTTACTTCCGATCCCGTCAAGGCCCGGAACAAATTTTTTCTTAATACCCGGTAAATCGTGACACCCTACACAATTAAAATCTTCAACTATTTCTTTTCCATAATTTAAATTCGGTGTGTCCTTTAAATTTTGCCCAATGTGACATCGCCCACAAGTCGCTTCAATGTATTTATCAGGTAATAACGGTTTATCCCAAAATTCAGAAACTTCATGAATGTCGTTATAATTTGTAGCTAAGCCTTGTCCCTGATGGCAAATTGTACAACCAAATTTCTCAGGATCGTGAAAAACTCTCGGATGTGTACTAAAAGGTTCAGGAGCAGTTACTAATTTTGAATCAGAAATACCAATATGACAGCTAGTACATCTATCAATCTTGCCTAACTCCTGAACCCAAATTTGTTTTAATCCTACATCTACAGGTTTTATTTTTTGTGGATAACTCTCTAACGAACTATTAAAATTCTTTTGGATACTTCTCCATTCCTGGAAATAATTTTTAAGAGGAGATATTGCTAAAATCGCTAGAAAAAGAATACTTGTTACAGCGTAGATTTTTTTAATATTTGTCATCACCAGGGCCTATAACTACTTTATATATTTTTTGAAAAATTTTTACCATGGCCATACCCAGCTCCATCCGGGGCCTCTGAAATATGTGCCAATTACAGTTAAAATAGATGCAATAGAGACAAACCAAATCATTATCCAGTCAGATAGTGATCTTTCGTAGAGCCAGCTCATCAATCGATTTTTCTTTTTTACGAAATAAGGAAGAATTACAAGTACATAAAACAAAATTGTTGGTACTGCAATCGAGTAAGCATCAAAGAGAATGCTTACTGCAACCAAGGTTAGTATAACGGCTGAAAAATTAATCAATTTAATTTTGGAATTATTTCTCCAAAGACTTTCTTTCTTAATGTTTACATTGAAGTAAGGGATAATTATTAAAGCTATAACAACTAACATTGGAAGTAGTACGCCTGCAACAATGGGGGGAAAACTGTGCAATAGTTCCTGCAAACCCAGAAAGTACCAGGGTGCTTTTGCAGGGTTGGGTGTATTTTGAGGATTTGCTAATTCTTCAAGAGGTGCATTTATAAATAAAGATATTAAAGTTAAAATAATCACAACAATTTGAAAACAAATAACCTCCCGAATTATTAAATTAGGAAAAGTCATAACCAATTTTTCTTCGGTTTTTTCTTCTTCGAACCTTACAGGAGTTTTTTCGGGGAAAACCGCTATCCTTCTTGGAACTGTCGATGGGTCATCCGAAATTTCCACTTTATTTTTTATTATATCTTTCATATAACAATGCTCAGATAATATTTATTAGATTTTTTCATAACAATCCGCCATCCTTACGTATCCGCCAGAAATGCAATGCAACTAGTAGTAACATAACAGATGGCAGAATAACACAATGAAGGACATAAAAACGTACCAGTGTATAATCTCCAATCTGATTACCTCCTAAAAGTAAAAACCGGATCTTAGTTCCTATAAACGGAACATACTTAACTATATTTGCGCCTACGGTAACAGCCCAATATGATAGTTGATCATAAGGAAGCAAATACCCGGTATAGCTTAACAGCAGGGTTAGGAGTAATAATATTACACCGATTATCCAGTTAAACTCTCTTGGAGGTTTATAAGCTCCTTTGAAAAAGACTCTTAGCATATGTAAAAACACAGTGAATACCATAAGATGAGCCGACCATCTGTGCATATTCCTCAAAAAAGTTCCATTTGAAACTACATACTGAATATCTTTCATATTTTGATATGCGTTGGGTATAGCAGGCTGGTAGTAAAGCATTAAAAGAATACCTGTTACAATTAGAATTACAAATAAAAAGAAACTTATCATTCCTAAATAAAATGTATAACTAAAACATATGGCTTTTTCTCTAACTTTAACCGGATGAATATGCAGTGTTAAGCTGTTAAAAATAACCAGTGATCTATCAAGGTTTGTGCTGATTGGAAGCTTAGTCCTGAATATAGATCGCCAAATTTTTGTGTTCATTAGCCATTCGATTTTTTTCATAGGCTCTCTATTGATTTATTATTGTTACACTTTTACAATCATTTTATCTTCACTTACAATTTCATCAGTATTAATAACCAGTTTATCATTTTCAACTCTTACAAGAAATCTATCTAGTGAGCGGGGGGCAGGCCCGTGTAGAACATTCCCTTTTTTATCGAAGATACTGCCATGGCAGGGGCAGGCTATTACTCCTTCAGGATGCCCTTCAATACCGGCAGGATTCCATTTTGTATTGCAGCCTAAATGAGTACAAATTGATGAGACAGCATAGAAACTGCCCGGATGTTCACGAAATATGAACACATGATGTTCTGCATTATCTATAACAGAATCAGGTTGAATGTTTTCTAATGGCCCGATTTTAAATTCTTTAGGTATTTCCAACAGAACATTCGGCGAAAGAAAATCAAGTGTAACACCAAGACTTCCAAGAAGTACTACACCTGTAGCCGTAGTGCCAATCTTATTGAAAAAATCTCTACGTGTTATTACTTTAGCAGAATCATTGTGATTATTAATTTTATCTTTATCTTCCATTTGCATCCTATAGAAAATACAAGGTTTAGCAGCCCATTGAATTAATTTTGAAAAGCTTCCATTTTAATTGTACCTGCAGGGCAACGCTTGGCGCAAAGGCCACAACGGATACATATTTCTTCATTTTTAATTAAGACCATTCCTTTATCAGTTAGTGTTTGCAGATTCATTTCAAATTTTTCTACCATAATTCCAACAGTCTCTTCAGGGTAATTGATGTTATTTCTTGGTATAATTTCAATACAGTTTTGTGGACAAATATCAGAACAACCCCCGCAAAGGATACATTCTGTTCCAAGATTTTCATTACCTTCAAAAATTGTGTTCTCCCAGCATCTTAAACAGCGGCTTGCTTCTTTAACGGCACTTTCTTCACTATAAGAAAATTCAATTTGTGAAATTCCGACACGCTTATCGATTTGAAGAGTTGGAATTGGCTGGCGTTTGATTTTTGTGTAACCAATAATAGTTTGAAAATCAAATGTATTAAATGAACTAATTTTGTACTGTTTATCTAGTACTTTAATACCAGTTAGATATTCATCTATTGATTGAGCTGCTTTTTTACCATCAGCAATAGCCGAAATTGCAATCCTTGGTCCGAATGCTGCATCGCCGCCGGCATAAATACCTTCGGCAGTTGTAGATAAATTTTCATTATTAACTTTTATAGTACCAAATGGGGTTAATGCAATTCCATCATCCGGCTGAATAAATGAAAGCTCTGGTTTTTGCCCGATAGAAATAATTATTGAATCAGCATCAATTATTTTTTCAGTTCCTGCAATATAAGATGGATTAAATCTTCCGTTGGAATCAAAAAGGGAAGCAACTTTCATTACTTCTAATCCAACAACTTTTCCATTTTTTGAGATTACCCTTTTAGGCCCGAATGAATTCTGAATATTAATTCTTTCTTCGATAGCTTCGCTTACTTCCTCATTTGAGGCAAGCATTTTATCCCGTGGTTCTAACACAATCATATCTATATTACGAGCACCGAACCTTACAGCAGAACGGGCAACATCCAGGGCAGCAGTAATATCTGACGAAGCAATCTCATCGGGCTTTTCTTGTCTTACTGCAGATCTCGCAACATCGAAGGCAACATTACCACCACCAACTACAACTATCTTTTGACCAAGCTCAACTTTATAGCCCATATTTATATTTAGCAGGTAATCAACAGCATATAATACCCCCTCTGAATCAATACCCTCAATATTCAGTGCCCTGAATTTATGGGCCCCTATCGAAAGAAAAATAGCTGAGTAGCCATTGTTTTTTAGATCAGTTAATGTAAAATCTTTTCCTAATTCCTTACCAAGTTTAAGCTCCACACCCAGGCTCAGTATAGAATTAATTTCCAATCGGATTAGTTCTCTGGAAAGGCGGTATTCCGGAATACCCAATCGTAACATACCTCCCGGGACAGAGTGTTTTTCAAATACAGTTACTTTATAACCATTTAATGCAAGATCATGGGCACAAGCTAATCCGGCAGGGCCTGCACCGATTACTGCTATCCATTTATTTTTAGGTTTAATCGTTGGCTTGATGCTTTCCTGCATTTTAATTATATCTATCATACTTTCAATACCAAACCGCTCTGTAACAAACCTTTTCAATGCACGAATAGAAATAGGTTCATCCAGTTTTCCTCTTCTACATACGCTTTCACACGGGGCTGCACAAATTCTTCCACAAATTGATGCGAAAGGATTCGGCGCTCTTGCGATTCTATAAGCCTCGGCATATTTACCCTGTGCTATAAGGTTAACATAGCGGCCAGCTTCTGTATGAACCGGACAACCAACCATACAAGGGAAATTGTTCTCGAGCCACTCCACATTAACTTTTTTTTCAATAATATTTGTATCAGCTTTTAACATCTATAAAATAATTCTTCAGTGATTGGTTGTTATTGTTCTCTCCCTATCTTTTTATTTCAAAATTTTCAGTGACTTCGCCTTTTTCAGGTACAGTTACAGAAACTTCTTTACCTTTAAGCTTCTCGTGCCAGATTTTTAGTGTATATTTTCCCGGAGGGACATTTTTTATACTATAGTTACCCTCTTTATCTGTTACTGCAAAGTAAGGTGTTTCAAGCACCAGCACATAAGCCGACATTTCCGGATGAACATTACAAAGAAGAGTCACTTCACAGGGATTTTTAAATACATAACTCTTTTCCTGACCTTTCGGCCATGAGCCTAAATTAAATTTGTCCACACAATCATCCGGTGAAAAAACATTATGGAGAACATCGTCAGCATTAAGAAAATTAACTCTGGTTCCGGCTAGAACTGGTAGCACATGTGGTACAAAAGACATGTTCTTCTGATCCATTAATTCAGCTTCCTTAGGGGCAGTGAATGTTTTCCCTTTAATCTTAGCTATGTAAATAACGGCGTTTGCAGCATTTTTAACTCCTTTTGCTTTTACTTTGCCTTTTATATCCCCGGCAATTGAAATTTCGGATAAAACAAACACGCACATTAAAAAGATTAAAAATAAAGACTTCATAAATACTGACCTCTTTTGTTAATTTAATATTGTGTTAAGAGTGATACTAAACTCACAACAAAAATTTTCATTTATAGATTATATTGAAAAATTAAATTGAAGCGTAATCTTTTCTTTATTTGCATTTTTACTAGCGTCATCCAAAGGTATTTTAAACTCTAATGAAGCTTTTACATTTGCTCTTACCATAAATACAACTCCGGGAATAAGGCTTGATACAGTTGGATTTGCTATATCTGTATCTATGTCAGTAAATTCATATCTTGCAAGTGCAATTACCCAAGGATATAAGACATAATTTGCTTCGACAAAATAAGCTAAAGACTTTCTGTCATAGCCTTTATAATCAGAACTCATATTCATTACAAGAGCCACTACATTTAATCTATTATACCATATATCAATGTCTCCCCCAAAAACTGAGAATTCATCATTTAAATTAGTGGCTAATGCTGTTCCTTTCTGAAAGAAACCACCAATGCGAAATGAGTTATCTTCATAAAAAGCTGATGTATTGTTAGTTTGGCCTTCAGTTCCGCCGATTTCTCCAAGGCCACCAAATTTATATGTAACTCTTCCGAAAATGTCTTTCTCTTTATTTATATCAAAATTATCTGCATCATTTTGACCATTTCCTATACCAATTGCGTATGTGAAACCACCGCTACCGCCTATACCATTACCTGCGCCCCAAAATTCAATGCCGCCTCCTGCACCATTACGAAGTCGAAATTTTCCTGATTGAGTTTTTAGATCGACAACATTATAATGTTCTGCAGTTAATTTATGATGTTCCGGTGTTGCTTGTGGGCCAACAGATCCCAACTTAAGATGAAAACCTGGTGAAAAATCATATTGGAGGGCAAATTCATAGGCAAATTCTTCAATATGTTCCCATTCAAGTTCACCAAAAAATGATAAATTTTCACCAATAGTTCCGCCAAAAAGTAATTCTAATTCATGAGGAATTTCAAATGAAACTATTTTATCTTCTTCGGTTGCAGTAGTCGTTGGGTCATCAAAACCACCTGCGGCAAAAACTCTTCCTATAGCATGCATAGATACTGGTACAGTACCTGGTATATCTGATGGCCATATTGCATCAGGCCAAACTTTTTTATAACCTTCAGAACCCAAGCTAACAGGCTCTTCCTTTGTCATCTCTGCATCCTGACCTGCAGGGTATCTGTAACCGTTATTTTTGAATGCCTTTCCAAAAGCATTTAGTTTTGGATACGCATAATGACAAGTAGAGCAACTCGTATTATATTTACGAGCAAAAGCAGGAATTGCGCTTAATTGATCCGCAGCCAGAAAAATGAATGTAAAAACCAGAAGAAAAATAAAGAGCAAATTCCTTTGGGTAGAAATTAAAAAGTTCATACATACCTCGAAAATAATTAATTCAAATAATGTCTTTAGTAAAACAGTCGCTTGTAGTCAAGATTCATACCAGCAAATTAGATTGTGAGATTTCTTGTAAGCGCTTTTAATTACAGAGGTTAGTTTTAGCCAACTTATGTGATTTTTGAAAAATGTTGAATTGGGGTGACACCCCTGCAACAAAATAGTGGCAGTAATTAATTTTTAAATTCTTCAGAGGATAAATCATATTTTTTCATGAGCCTTTGAAAGCTTTGTCTTTCTATTCCTGAGATTTTTGATGCTTCAGTAACATTGCCATTTGTTTCTTTCAATCTTTCTATTAAAAATTTTTTTTCAAATGATTCAACAATGATTTTTTTTGCAGAGATAAAATCTCTTGTATAAATAGGCAGTTCTAATTCGCCAATATTTCTTAAAGAAAAAATTTCAGGAGGAAAGGATTGTATAGTTAACACTTCACCACGCTCCAAAGAAATAGCCCTTTCAATTAAATTTTCCAATTCACGAACATTCCCCGGAAAATTATATTGAATAAGTAAATTTTTAACATCATCAGAAAAACCACAAATATTTTTGTTCAGCTTAATATTATATTTTTTAATAAAATGATCGGTTAACAATAAAATATCTTCTTTCCTTTCTCTTAAGGGAGGTAAAATAATTTCAATAACATTCAAACGATAATATAAATCTTCTCTGAATTTCCCTTTGATTATTGCCTGTTTTAAATTTTTGTTAGTAGCTGCTATTATTCTGGCATTTAGTTTAATTAATGAATTGCCCCCTAATCTTTCAAAAGTTCTTTCTTGTAATACACGAAGTAGTTTTTTCTGTAAGCTCTCAGGCATATCCCCAATTTCATCTAAGAATAATGTGCCTTTACCCCCTAATTCAAATTTCCCGATTTTTTTATTATCCGCCCCTGTAAAAGCTCCTTTCTCATGACCAAATAATTCACTCTCAAGTAAATTTTCAGGCAGAACAGTACAATTAATTGCCTGAAAAGGTTCATTGTAATTAAAACTATTTTCGTGAATAGCTTTAGCTACTAATTCTTTTCCTGTACCTGTTTCACCTAAAATTAATACATTTGTGTGATTTGGAGTAGTAGAAATAACGCCAATTTTTTTGAATAAATCCTGCATCATGGGATGCTTTCCAATGATTACAGTCCCTAAATCCTTTTGTGTAGATGTTAATTCTTTTTGAAGTTCTTCTATCTTGTTTTTCATATTAGTCATTTCAATTGCACGTTCAGCAGAAATTCTAACTTTATTAACATCTAACGGTTTTGTTAAATAATCGTAAGCCCCTATCCTCATTGCTTTTATAGCTGTATCCATATTTCCATTACCAGTTATTACAATAACTGGAAGCCCGGAACCGGTTTCCTTTATTTTCTCCAAAGCAACTAATCCGTTCATCTTTGGCATTGTTATATCCATAAATACCAGCAGTGGAATTTTTTTTGAAATAATATCAATTGCTTCCTGACCATTTGTGGCTTCTATTATAGAATAATCTTTATGTTCGAATGTCCTTTTAAACGCATACCTAATTGCCGGATCGTCATCTACAATCAAAATAGTTTTGTTATTCATATTTTATCTTTTATTGGGAATAATAATTTTATATTTGTTCCCATATTTAATTCACTTTTTACTTCAACCAATCCATTATGATTATTAATCGTTCTCTTAACCATAGTTAATCCTAAACCTGTTCCATTTTCTTTAGTTGTAAAAAACGGATCAAAAATTTTATTAAAGTTCAAATCAGATATACCTTTTCCGTTATCTGCAACTTCTAAACAAATGACTTTCGTTCCCTTCTTAAGAGTGATTTTATAATCTTCATCATACTGATTAGTTGGGATTGAATCAATATATGCAAAGTCTACTAAATCATAATCTAAAGTTACGATTTTAGTGGAAATATTAATTATCCCATTACTTTCAATGGCTTGCTTAGAATTAATTAATAAGTTCATAATTGCTTCTTTAATTTGACCTGCATCTAACATTGATGATGGAATATTTACATCTAAACTAAGTTTGATGTTTATACCATCATTTTCAAACTGAGGCTTTATAAATGCGATAGAATCCATAATTAAGGTATTTATATTAACTGAAGACAAATTAATTTTTGTTCTATTGCCCAAACTTAACAGATCATTTACAACTTTTTCCATTTTATTAATTGACCCCAGAGAAAATATTAATGATTCCTTTTCTTCTTCGTTATTTGAGGCTTCAAGTTGAAGTTGTAAAAACATTTTAATCGATGTAAGTGAATTTCGCATTTCGTGAGCTAAAAAAGCCGAAGTCTCACCAATAGTGACCAATTTTTGTAATTTTATTATATGTTCTACAGTTTTTTTTCTTTCTGTAATATCTGTTAATATTTCAAGTACTGTCCCTTTATTTTTATCGATAGTTATCGGAATTGAAATATGTTCTATATATCTCTCCTTACCTGTTTTTGAAATTTTGTTTTCAATAAAAGAATAAACTTCCTTTGTTCTAACGGAATTTATTAGAGGGCAATTTTTACAAATATATTCGTTACCAAAAGCCGCAGAACATTTCTTACCGATTAATTGCTCCGGGAAAAAAATTGAAAAATTACTTATTGCTTTACTGGCAGATAAAATTACACAGTTATCATCCATCAAAATAAAAGCACTTGGAACATTATCAAGAATTGCCTGAAGTTTTTCCTTTTCACTTTTAAGTTCTTTAGTTCTTTCTACAACTACCCTTTCAAGATTCTCTTTGTGTTTTGTTAAAAGATTTTCCCTTTCGCCTAAAGCTGCAGCCATGCTATTAAATTGTGAAGAAAGTTGTTCAATTTCATCATTAGTCTGAATGTTTAGTCTATAAGAGTAATTTCCGGCGGCGATAATTTCAGCTCCTTTTCTAAGGTTATGAATAGGGCGGGCAATTTGATTCGTTGCAATTATACCGAAAGTAATAGACACAATTAAAAATAAAACAATAAACAGCAGAGCAATGATAGCAAATTTTTTAGCTGGTTCTATAATATAAAGCTGGTTTACGCTTTCGAAAATATAATATTTACTTCCGCCTGTAAATGTTGAGAAAAAAAGAGGTGCATAAGCAATAATTTCATTCGGATCATCAGCTATAATGCCAGATTTCCCGGAAAGAATGTTTGCAATTAAGCCGGATGAATAACGAGTAGAAACATCATTTTTCCCCTGATAAGCCAGTAGTTTATTCCAATTCTTTTTCTTTTCTGAATGATATAAATAATGTCCTTCATTATTAATAATTGCAATCTCTTTCCCATAATCAATATGAGCTTTTTGTTCAAGTACCTTAAAAAGTTCTTTAGCGAATATATCGGCAATAAAAATACCCGCGAACTTTTTTTCAGAGTCATAAATTCTAAGTGCAAAACTAATTGCAGGAATCGTATTAAGCGAGTCACTAAGAAGTTCTGCTGGAATCATACTATTCTGATTATAAGTAGATTTTTCAGTCAGGTTAAAATAAAATCCCAAGCCGTTTTCATTTAAGTTTTCTTTATCAAATAGTTTAAACCTATTATCATAGAACTGTATATGAAATTTTTCATCAGCATTTGCATCCACATACCTATACTGGAAATAGATGTTATGAGATATCCCAAAATTTATTAACAGTTCTTGAACTCTTTTTAACTTTGATTCTATCAAGGAAGATTTTTCTTCTTTATTGGCCGCTTCAATATATTCCTGAAAATTTTTATTACTAACAAGGTATTTAATGTCAATATCTACATTAGAAATAAAATTTTGTGCTCTTTCGTTGTACATCGTCACATCATGTGAAAGATTATCTAAAGCAATTTCCCGCATTTTATCTACGCTGCTATTTATCCCTAATACTCCAACAATTATTAACGGGATGGCTGAAAGAAGTGCAAATGCAATAATCAGTTTTGTTCTAAGCGATAAAAAAGGAAATAATTTATTTATATTATATTTTAATAGTTTCATCTTGCTCAAATGGCCTTTTCTAAAATAATTAAATTTAAATTAAAGTATGTAAATTTTGATATTTAATTCAGTCTGATTCAAAATGTATAATTCATCATTAACAAGATGAATACAAATGTCATTATCTCATAGAGCCTGGCAGGGCTTTTCAATGGAGTAACAAAATTCGTTAAAAACAGACCATCAAAAGAGCCCGCTATCTTGTTTGTAAACGATCATTCATTTAAAAAAGATGATGCACTGAATTTTCTGAATGAAACTGCCGAACAAACTATTTTAGAAAAGTACAAAAAAATATTATATACAGGAAGTTTTGATAAAAGCTACATAAACAAAATAAGTTTTTCTAATATAAACGGAATCCTGCATAAACAGGATACTCCCCTGTTTATCGAACAAAATAGAAACATCACAAATTTACCCACGCTAAAACAGGCTAAAGAAAGATTTATAAAGATATTAAAATTAGTGAATGAGGGCTGTACATTTCTTGACAGGGAAATTACAAATATGCTACCCAGAAGATATGCCTGGGCACGAGGCAGTGATGACTTTGTATCTGACCATAAAACCTTTGAAGAAAAACAATTTGACGAAGCAGGGCATTTAATTAATTCCCTAACCCCAAGAGAAAGAGAAATATTATCACTAATTTCTCAAGGTAAACAAAACAAAGAAATTGCAAATAAACTTTATATTGCGATTGGTACTGTTGAACAGCATAAAATTCATATTATAAAAAAATTGAATCTAAAGAACACAAAGGAATTAATTAATATTGCTATTAATAATAAGCATTATATTATTTAGTACTGACTAATAAAAATACAAAATATAGGAATTCCTATATAGTTATGTATATTAATTTTTTATAGGTTAATATATAGGTTCTATTTCTTGAATGGTAAACCAAATGATAGTAAAAACGAGATTCAGAATTGATTATTATGAATTTAATTAGGTTTTATTTATGAAATTTATATCTTTTATAATCACAACCTCACTTATAACTTTTACTTTGTTTAATAATCATAGTCTTCCACAAAACCAAAATAGCCTATATCTAAATAATGATACAGAAAGACAAAATAACGAATATATGAGTGTTTCTATAAAAGGTGGAGTGGTAATACAGTCTCTTGACAATTGGATAGATAATTTGGACACATCGGATCCATATTATAATCATAAACAAGGATTCCCAGGTTTTATATCATCATTATCATTTTCATACCCAATAGGTGAGAAACAATTTTTAGAACTTGCATTATCAGTTATCTCAGCTGATATAACTGCCAACAATAATTCCTCAACTGTAAACTTAAATTTTAAAACATATACAATTTCTGTTAACTACAAATATTTTATGAATATTTATTTTTCAGGATTTAGGCCTTATATAGGCGCGGGAATAAATTATCTTAGCAGCCATCGTATAGATTATGAATATAGAAGTACTGAGAATAAAATTGAAAATAGTAGTCTATATTCTAGTGGTTATGGAGTTGACTTATTTACAGGATTAGTATATGATTTAAACAAAAGGATAGTACTGTCATCTGAATTAAAAATTATTTATCAGGATGCAAATGCCTCTAAAACACGCTTCCTATTGGATGCAAAATCTTTTGGAATTCATTTATTATTTGGTATCGGTTATAAATTATAAAAAGGGAGTAAAAATGAAAAATTTAGTTCCGTTATTAGTGTTATCATTATTTTTTGCAAGCAATACTTTATTAAGTCAAGACCTACAAAGTTATATTGTAGAATTTGATACATTAATTAATGTAGATAGTTATATGAACTCAAATAAAAACATAGATAAAGAAAAAATTAAAAATGATAAAACCGATAAGCTTAAGTTTATAAAAAATCTAATCGATGAAACTAGTTTAGTAAATATGCGAAAATTGCTAACTAATTTGAGTAGTGATGTAAAATATTTGAAGACAAGAAAAGGAATAGATTTTGATGCAAGCAACCTAAGCAGCGGAGTATATTTCTATACAATAAAAACAAATGATTTTATTGATAGAAAGAAAATGATCCTCCTTCGCTAAAGTTTACCAACCGAAACTGTGTGTAGGTTGGCTACTCAATACAAAACTACTCAATACAAAACTACGCAAGGCAGGTATTGCTGAGTTAAAATTTAACAACCGATAAAAAAAGGTGTAATAGGTATAGTAGAGGAGGGGCATGCCTCTCCCCTACTATGTTATATTTTTTTACACATCATAATAAAGTGCAAACTCGTGTGGATGAGGCGGAAGTTTCTTTGTTTTAATTTAATGCATTGACTTTTAGTTTTTGTTTAAATAAATTAAAATAAAATTAGTTAAATATCCGGGGCCGGAGGGAATGACATTTAATAAAAATTATATTTCTTTATTTACTTTTAATTATAAGTTTTACAACCTTCAAAGTTTTCTGTAGCCTTGAAGGTTTTTTTGTTTTAAAATAAATATGCTAAGATGAAACCTATGAATAAAAAAATAATTTTTTTCTTCTGTTGTGCACTTTTATTTATGTTTTCAAGATGTAAGGATAATCCAATAGATGGAGAAGGTATTTTCCCGCCCACACTGATACCGTTTGTGGCTTATAATAGCCCGGTTTGGCATCCGGATGGACAATTTATCGGATTCAATCACACTCCTATAAAAAGTATTCATTACTCCGGTAATAACACATATCCGGATAAGTTTGAACTGGAAAGAGAATCTTCAGGCTTCTGGCTTATCAATTCTGATGGAACGAATATGAGGAGAATTTTCCCATATACACTCTTAAATCCTGCCTGGTCGCCTGATGGAAATTGGATAGCTTTTGTGGCAGGTGCGCAAATCTATAAAATGAGATTTACGGGTACAACATTTGATACAACGACTCTTGTCCAGCTTACAACTGAAGGAAGAAATTTCTTTCCTTCCTGGAGTCCTGATGGGTGGTGGATTGCTTATGACAGATCGCTTGCAGATTCAAGTGGCCCAGGTGGAATTTGGGTAATGAAAAATGACGGCACTATGAAACACTCTCTCTTTGGTGGAGCTTTCCCAAACTGGCATCCAGGCGGAAACATTCTTATTGGAGTAATTGGCACGAGCTCAACAAGCATTTGGACAAGATTTGTCAGATACAATTTCAACCAATCGACGATGATTGATACACTTCCAGTGATTGTCGGTAATTATAATCTTTTGCCACGATACTCTCCAGATGGAACAAAAATAGCATTTACTTCTCAACCCTATAACGGACAAGCACAAGTTTGGCTTATGAATGCTGATGGTTCGGGTAAGCACCAGCTAACAACAGAAGGGGTAGAAATAAATACAGGTTCTTCATTATCCTGGGATACTTTAAACAATTTAATCGTATATACAAAATACCGCTTTGACAATTGGCCCCCTCAAAATGGGACACTCTGGATAATTAATGCTAATACAGGTCAGCAGCAACAGCTAACTTTTAACCCATTGTCCACAAATTGAAAATTATTTATGGAGGTGACTTCCAATGATATAAATATTTAATAAAAAAGCCCCCGCTTCCGTTTAAACGGAATGAAAACACTCTTTGCCAAAAGAATTTATTTTCAGGATAATTATTCCTGCAGGGGCTTTTTATTTTCTAATGTTAGCTTAAAATATAAGCGTTTTAAAAACAATTTACCAAAAGGAGAATTTCATAATGAAAAATAATGTACATTTTACATTTAGCAGAGTATTTCTAACTTTAGCTATCCTAATTGTCTCCACTTCATCTCTCTGGTCACAAAAATCAAATTCAAATGAAATTCTTGTCTATTTAAAGTCAAATACAATTAACATAGGTTTAAATTTAAAAGATTCTTTTGGATTAGATTCAACAAATGTAAAATCAAAAGCATTCCTTTCAGAACTAAAAAAGTTAAAGATTAGTAATATGAAAAGAGCATATTCAAATTTTAACTTAGCAGACACTGTTAGATATACAAAAGACGGAAAGTCTATCAAAATGCTTAATCTATCCAGGGTATATAAAATCGAATTACCTCAAAATAGTGTAGCAGATTCTGTTATATCAACATTAAGTCATTTATCCGATGTAATATTTTCAGAAAAAAATGGAGGCTGGCAGCTATATACAAACGATCAGGATTATGGAAAGCAATGGTATCTGAAAAATACCGGTCAGTCGGGTGGTACAGTTGGTGCAGATATTAAAGCAGAAGATGCCTGGCAAATATTTCCCGGAAGTTCACAAGTAAAAATAGGAATTATTGATACAGGTGTTAAAACGGATCACGAAGATCTTAGTGGAAAATCCAGCGGTGATTTACCTGACTATGGTTATAATAAGTATTATCACGGAACTCATGTGGCTGGAATTGCTGCAGCAAAAACCAATAATGTATTGGGTATTGCCGGTGTGGATCAAAACGCTCAGATATATTCTAAAAGAATTTTCGATATACAGGGTCATCAAGATGACAACATTTTTGTTTACAACGCTATTATTGATGCTGTAAATAATGGTTGTGATATACTGAACAATAGCTGGGGCGGCCCTAATAATAGCCCCTTAGTATGTTCCGCATTTGCATATGCTTATAAAATGAATCGTGTAGCAGTAGTAGCAATGGATGATCATGGAGCCACAGGGCCTACATATCCAGCAGCTTATGGGCAGGGAATTATAGCTGTAGGCGCGACAGATAATAATGATAACATTGCATCTTACTCTCAAACCCGGTTCGTGGATTGATGTGTCTGCTCCTGGCGGTTCAAATTTAGGTAACCCTTTTGATATTTTTTCTACTATAGCCTATTATAACCCAACTTACAATGGCTATTACGATTATTTAGCCGGTACCTCAATGGCCGCACCTATTGTAACAGGCATAGCATCCCTATTGAAGGGCTACAATCCAAACCTTGATAATGATGATATTGAGCATTTAATCCAAATTTCTGCTGATAAAGTATCTGGTATGAATGGTCAAGATTATACGAATGAATATGGTTACGGCTGAGTTAATGCACTTAAAGCATTGCAGCTCATAAGTAGCCCAAACACAATAGCAAAAGTATATGTTTCAGGCGGCACTGTGTCCAATACTAGTGCCTCATTTAATACTAATCTTATAGGTGTTCCAGGTATTTCTGATGGTTTATATTCTGTTCAACGCATAGAAGTAGTTCGAGATGTCCAATTTCCTTATCAGGTTGATCCGCCTGTTCTTCAGGGAACAACTTTTAATCTTCCACAGGTTTGGGGTAATGGAAATGCAACGACAGAGGCACAAACCGGCTTATCTTATATTACTGAAACAAACCCAATTACTTGCAACCCAGGCACATATCTTTATGGAATACCTTATACTGAAGTTGTACCGGGCTCAGTTACAAGTACTGGTTGCAGGCTTAGGACCTATGTATACAATGTTTCGACGATTTGGCGGGCAACACAAGGAGTATGCGTTGTAAGCAGTAATCTTGGCACTTTTCCAATTACAGCTGCAAATGTTCAATTTGCTTATACTATACTAGGAAAACCCCTTTCTCTTTCGGCATCAATCTCAGGCAGCACATATCTCAATTCCGGGCAGAACGGTACCTGGACAGCCTCTCCATCAGGAGGCTATCAGCCTTATACTTATAACTGGTACTACAGATATCCAGTCGCATTGTCTAAAACTTCATCT